>LNFM01007101.1_pt1 | contig 52485 bp, 55 predicted proteins | sample 596031 | NCBI WGS metagenome assembly LNFM01 (sample SAMN04254537, study PRJNA301005) | activated carbon metagenome | isolation source: dual media filters at the Ann Arbor, Michigan drinking water treatment plant | place: USA: Ann Arbor | reverse complement strand
TCCTGCCCCTCGACGTACCGTCCCATCGATCACTCCCGCCGGTCTGATGGGAGCTATGACATCGGTCGAGGCAAAGAGTTTCCACACGGCCTCGGTCGGGACCCGGTCGAGACAAACGTCGGCTGTATGGCAGCCCAACTCGACGGGCAGGTTTCGGGCAACGAGTTCAGGGGATTGGTTGGCCGGACCCGACTCGCTCCAGACATTGAAGGCTTTCAGTCGCACGCAGCATTGCTGCCAGGCGCCTCAGCCAGGCGAACCCGGCCTTGCCAAGGGGGACTCTGGATGGGCCAACCGTTCCAAGGGCGTCATACTTGCTGCGAGGCGGTTGACTTTCTGTCCGTTTTCCAGTCCGTCTGCACCCAACGCGGAGACACCGATGCCCGACGCCGCCCTGCTGAAACCGCTGTGCGAAGACCTGGCGCTCGCGCTGCGCGCGGCCGCCCATCACGGCCTGAGCGAAGGCGTGTGCAACCATTTCAGCGTGGCGCTGCCCGACGACAGCCTCAGCTTCCTGATCAACCCGCGCGGGCTGCACTGGAGCGAGATCGGCCCCGACGACATCGTGCTGGTCGACGAACACGGCACCGTGCTGCAGGGCCGCCACCGCGTCGAGCCTACCGCCATGTTCATCCACGCCGCAGCGCACCGCATCACCGGCCAGGCGGTGGTGCTGCACACCCACATGCCCTACGCCACCGCGTTGACGCTGACCACCGACCGCGCGCTCGACACCTGTTCCAGCCAGGGCGCGATGCGCTTTCATGGCCGCATCGGCATCGATGCCGACTACAACGGCCTGGCGCTGGACTGGGCCGAAGGCGAGCGCATCGCGCGGTCGATGCAGGGCAAGGACGTGGCCTTCCTCGGCAACCACGGCGTCATCGTCTGCGGCGCCACCGTGGCGCATGCCTATGACGACCTGTACTACCTGGAGCGCGTGTGCATGCACCAGGTGCTGGCGATGAGCACCGGCCGCCCGCTGGCGCGGGTCAACGAGAACCTGTCCGCGCATGTGGCCCGGCAGATCCAGGGCGAGCGCGAGCAGTCGGACCTGTATTTCGAGGCGCTGCGGCGGATGCTGCCGACGCCGCGGTGAAACTCGCTCTGGCGGTCCTCGCCTGCAAGGGCATCGGATGAGTGCCAGCGACGCCTTGCCTTCGGGCACCGCCTCGGTGGCCAGCTTGTGGCCCAGAGTCGGAAGCCGCCCGTGGTTTGCGCGCGCAAGCGCCAGCAGGTGGCTGTCGGTCACACGGGAGTGCCTGGTCTCACGAAGACCATCGCACTGGAGAACGCGCAGTCTGGGGTGACCTGCAATGCCAGCTGTCCTGGTTGGGTGAAGCACCCGCTTGTTGAAGTCCGGATCCGCAGTTTCATGAACCGGGAAGGCTTGGGCCACGAGCAGGCTGTGTCCGGGCTGCTGCGTGAAAGGGAGCCCAGCCAGCGATTCACAACGGCCGACCAGGTCGCATCGGCGGTGCTGTTCCTGGCGAGCGATGTTCTGCCAATGACTGATATGGATCGCCAACCCGAACGGCCGCTCCTGGCCGGGTGTGTGAGATGACGAACGTCAGCTTCGTAGAAGCGAAACAAGAGAGTCGGAGGCTCGCCGTCCGGCTGCTTTGGAGCCATCCGGCCGGCAGGTTTGGGTCGGATCCGGGTTTCCCCAAACGTCAGCTGTCGGCCGGCCCACTTGAACGTCAGCTCTGCGGTTGATTGATCGGGGTCGGGTGAGGCAGCCCACGACCCGAAGCGGGTCTGGAGTCCGGGAACAGCGGAAGTTCTGCGCATCCTTGCCCCTCGAAAATGTGGTTCACAACTGATGCTGACACTGCGGTTTGGAGGACGAAAGTCAAGCAAGAAGCATGAGCAAAGGCACAGAGCCAAGCACACGCCGGCGCGCCGCTCTAGCCGGCTGCAGGTGCGCCTGCATCGATCATTGCCTGCGACGGCGCCTGGGCCATCAACTGCCCGATCACCACGCCCAGCTGCAGATCGTCTATCTGACCAAAGTGGCTCAGTCGGACGCGACCGGACTGGTCGAAGACGACCATGCTGGGTGTCCCGCGCAACCCGTAGGCCTGCATCGTCAACGGCACAGGATTGCCAGGCTCGGCTTGGTCGATGCCGACCGGAAACGAAACCCGGTACTCGTCCAGGAACACACGCAGTGCTTGAGGACCCATCACGTCGTGGTTCTCGAAGACGGTGTGCAAGCCGATCACGGCAACCCTTTCCCGGGGAAAGAGCCGATGGACTCGCAAGGCTTGCGGCAAGCCGTGCGACACGCATCCCGGGCACAGCATCTGAAAGGTGTGCAGCACCACCACGCGCCCGTACAGACTGTCCAGCGTCACAGGCTCGGCTGAATTGAGCCACTGGCTGACCTGCAGTGGCGGGGAGACGCTGTCGGTGATCTGCATGACTCAGTTCGGTGTCGATGGTGGCCTGGCGCGAGTTTGCCCCGGGCGAAGTTGCGTTGCTACCTGAAAGAAGAACTAGGCGGTGCAGCGCAGCTTGACCGCAGGGAAGTCGACCGGCACGGCAAGGGCGACGTTCACGTAGTTGGTGAACAGGTTCAGCGCCACGTGAGCCAGGATCTCGACCACCTCTTCGTCACCAAAGCCGGCGTCGTGCAAGCCCTGTACGTCAGCGGCGCCAACCTGACCACGGCCGTTGACGAGTTTGAGCGCGAAGTGCAACGCCGCCTGCGTCCTGGCGTCAGTCGACTCACCGGCTTGAGCGTGCAGCATCTCTTCTGCGCTCGAGCCGGCCTTGCGGCCCAACGCGGTGTGAGCAGCCAGGCAGTACTCGCAGGCATTGCGATCCGCTACGGCCACGGCGATCTGCTCGCCGAGCTTGGGCGCAATCACGCCGCCGCCCAGAGCGCCGAAGGCCGACCACATGCTCTTCAGCGCAGCCGGGGAATTGGCCACCGCGCGAAACATGTTGGGCGTCGTGCCAAAAGCGGCATGGATGGAGTCCAGCAGCACCTTGCGGTCGGCGGTGGTGGCATTGCGATCGATCAGGGGAACGCGGTTCATGGTGGATCCTTCAGGTTCAGGTGGCTTCGAAATGAGCGGGTGGCAAATGAGTCGGACTCGAAGGCTCTCAAGGAAATGTGGCTTTGCCACTTTCCTTGACCCCCACGGGGGGTGGGCTGGGCGCAGCCCGGCCCTGGGGGTGCTCAGAACTGGCCCTCTCGAACGTAGGGGTAGCTCCACAGGATGGTCTGCATCAGCACCGACTTGACCCAGGCGGCGTGCATCTTCTCGACGTCAGCAGCCGACGCACCCTTCCTGGCCAGGAAGGGCTTGAGCGTGGTTGTCACGGGAATCGTCAAGGCCGACAGGTAGCGGAAGTTCACCAACGGCACGCTGTCGGCCTTGTCGGTCTTGTTCTTCTTGGCCGTGGTGTGGCGCAGCCCGATTTCATACTGGTAGTCCAGCCAGGCCTGGTCGTGGTTGGCGTCGGCCGTGTCGGTTATCCACTGGCCGAAGCGCTTGCGCACAGCGCCCAGGTAGGCACCGTCGGGCGCACCGGTCTTTTTGTTCTTGAAGAACACCACCAACTCGGGTGTGGCGGCGACGAATCCGTACCAGACATCGAGGATCGCTTCGGTCTGGTCGGCCAAGATCGCCTTGCTCATGCGCAGGTAGCGAACGTCGTCGTCGCTGAACAGCAGGGTCTTCTTCAGCGAGTCCAGTTCGGCCAAGGAGTACGGCGCCTTGGCCAGCGTCTTCTGGCCCATGGTGTAGCCGGGGATGGCTGGCGCCGATTGCGCGTTGGCGCTCGCGGACGCGACTGCAGCCAGCGAGACCATCAGGGTGGTTGCGAACAGTGCGGTGGGTTTCATGACTTCTCCTCAAAACGGGGGTTAGTGCAGCACTTCTGTGCTCAGGCGCAGGGTCCCAGTGTCTGGGCGCGAGCCGTATGATTGGATCTCTTTCGTCCATAGAACAATCCAATTCGTCCGCCAGGAAGTCTTCATGTTGCCAACTCCAACTCTGCCGCTGGATCGGCTGTCCGCCCTGCTTGAACGCTTCAGGCTGCATGCGCACCTCTTCCATGCCGGCGCCCTGTGCGGCGTGACGCACTTCGACGCCCAGGAGGGTCGCGGCTTCCTGCACGTTCTGCGCCGAGGGGAGATGGTGGTCACGCACCGATCGCGCAGCGGCGCACCGCGCAAGATCAAAGTCAGCGAACCGACGCTGCTTTTCTACCCGCGACCCTTGGAACACCAGTTCCACAACGCGCCCACCGAGGGATCCGACTTCGTGTGCGCGACCGTGGACTTCGACGGCGGTGTCCGGCACCCAGTGGTGGCGGCGTTGCCCCCGGTGTTGGTGCTGCCGTTGCGTACGGTGGACGGAATTGAACGGACGTTGGACTTGCTGTTCGCCGAGACAGAGCGTGTGCGCTGCGGTCAACGCCTGTTGGCCGACCGGCTGTTTGAGGTGCTGTTGCTGCAGTTGCTGCGCTGGTTGCTGGATCACCCCGACCATGCGGGCGCGCCGGCGGGTCTGATCTACGGTCTGGCACATCCCAAGCTGGCACGCGCCCTCACCGCGATGCATGAGCGTCCAGGCGCTGCATGGGCGCTGGAGCCCATGGCCAAAGCTGCCGGCATGTCACGTAGCGCCTTCGCAGCCGAGTTCAAGGAGCATCTTGGCGTCACCCCGGCCGGATACCTGCTGCAATGGCGTGTGTCGCTTGCTCAGTCCATGCTCTTGGCGGGCACGTCGATCAAGCTGGCGAGCGAAAAGCTGGGCTATGCCAGCGCTGCATCGTTCTCGCGGGCCTTTTCGCAGTCGGTGGGCGTATCTCCCAGGGCCTGGCTGCAGGAACGTCGGGGTTGAGTCACCTCTTGGGACCTCCCGGTGGAGCGCATCAGCAGATCGAATGGCAGCAAACGAGAGCGGTGTGCGAAGGGCAGGAACTGGCCGGGACCACCCGTTCACCTCCAACGCCGACAGCGGCCAATCGGTCTGGCGAGGTCGAACGGACGGTCTTCCTTGCGCGGACCTCACCATCCCGACCCGTACCAGCCCATCGACGCGCTCCGAAGCTGCCCGACGACCGGTCCGGATCCTTCGCGTTCCGCATCTGCGAAGCCGCCGTTCGTGGCCTGCGGCGGTCGGCCAAGAAGGAACCGTCGATCGAAGCAAAAAGAAGGTCGGGAACCTGGCAACAACCGGTCGCCTGGCAACGCAAGCCGGCAGGCGGCACCCGACCCACTGGGAATGCTGGGCACCAGCGGTCGCAGCCTCGTCAATGTCGCTGGCAACGGACCTTCAACTCGCATTGAGCGCGGATGGCACCCGGCCAACTGCAGTCGCGCGCCAGTGGCGGCTTGCGGCTGATCCTGGCCCGCGAGCCGCCCGCGCTGTGCCTCGTGCATGTGCATTTCCCAAAGGCGGGTTTCGAGCTGAGCGAGCCCGAAAGGCCTGATCCATTGCGCTGCCCTGGCTCAGGTCAGGGCGTGCCCATGGCCTCCCGCCAACGCATGGCGTCGTGGATGCGGTGCCGCGCGCTGGGGTGGTGGAAGAACACGAACTCCTCGACGGCGCCCGGATCGGGCTTGCGGTAGTCCGAGAGCTTGAGCATCACCTCGGCAAAGCCATGCGGCTCGCGGGCCAGGTTCAGGCCGAAGCGATCGGCCTCGATCTCCTGCGTGCGGATGATGGTGTTGAAGACCGGCGTGGCCGCCAGCATGAAGACCGAGAACACCGCGGTCAGCAGGGGCAGGCTGGCCACGTCGGCGACGGACTGCGTACCCCAGCGAGCGCCGTGGCGCGCGAACAGGCGGCGCATCGCCCAGTGGCAGAACAGCAGACCGAAGAGAATCAGCAGGCCGAACTGCATCAGCATCTTGGGCCCGTGGTTGAGCACGTAATGGCCGAGCTCATGGGCCATCACCGCGCGTATCTCGGGCAGCGAGGTGCGGCTCAAGAGGTTGTCGTTGAGGCGGATCGCCGCCGTGCTCCCCAAGCCGCTGACGTTGGCGCTGACGCGCTTGGTCTGGCGCGAGGCGTCGAAGGCATAGACCTCGTCGGCCGGTACGCCGGTGGCATGCGCCATCGTCAACACGGCACTCCGAACGGGGCCCGGTTCCAGCGGCTTGTAGGTGTTGAACAGCGGGTCGATCAGCACCGGGCTGACGAGCAGCATCAAGGCCAGCAAGACCGAGCAGGCGGCCGCCCCCCACAGCCACCAGCGCTCGCCGGCGCGGCGGAACACCGCGTAGAGCAGCGCCACCGCGAGCATCGTGCCGACGACCTCGACGCCCAGGCCAACGGCCCAATCCAGCCACCAATCGGCCTGGTCCTGCGTCGACATGCCATAGCCATGCTCGCGCCAGTAGCCCTGGTAGAAGCTCAAGGGCAGCATCAGCAGGCCGGCGACCAGGCCGTAGACGCCGCCGTAGAGGCCGTCGCGCAGCAAGGCGTAGCGACCGACACGCTGCGCCCAGTCGCGCAGCCGCGCAGAGCGGCGCCCCTGCAGCAGCAGCCCGGCGATCGCCAGACCGATCAGCACCTCCCAGAGTTGCAGCCAGTAGCCGCCTTCGTCGTAGTCGTTGGAGCGCTGCACCGCCTCCTTGGGCAGGCGGTCGAGATAAGCCTGGGTGGCCAACTTGGCGTCACGCGGCAGCGCGGCGCGCCAGGCGTCGTCGACCGCAACGATGACCAGGGGCGCGCGCACGCTGGCATCGCCGGCATGCGAGTGGAGCAGCGGCAGCTCTGCCGCGCGCAGCGGCGCGCCGATCAGCACGGCGCAGAGCAGGAAGGCGATGCAGCGCCAACACGCTGGCACAGACGCGGGAGCTTGCATAGGAGGTGGACGGGTGGCAAAGCGCGCAGTTTCTCGAAGCGGGGCGGCGACGCAAGCTGGCATGCGACGAAACGACCTGCGGCCGGTGTCAGCTGCAAAACCTGCGGACGCGCGGGACAGGCAGTGGCGCATAGCGCATGGCGGCTCATTGCCGCGTCTTGCCGAAGCGTGACTTCGGACCACGGTCTGTTCGGCGGCGCGTTGCTGACGTTCGAAGACGCGGCGTCGAGCTCACCCTATGGGTCGGGTCCGGCCAGCCAGCCCCCTGAGCTCGTTGCCCGAAACCTGCCGGTCGAGTTGGGCTGCCATACAGCTGACCTTCTTCTGGACCGGGTCCCGACCCTATGCGGGCGTTCACTGCCAAGAATGGCCCGCCTGCCAGCGGCCCTTCCTTCGATGCACCAAGTCGCTAGTGGGAATCGCCGCGGACCGTCAGCGCGCGCTCGACCATGGCGGCGAGGTCGTCGAGCGTGTTCTCCTTGCGCATCAGCGCAACGACGCCCGCAGCCTCGGCGTCTCGGCGCAGCTGTTCGGGGATGTAGCCCGAGCTGATCACCACCGGCAGCTGGGCGTCGGTGTCGCGCAGCGCTCTGGCCAGGTCCAGCCCCGACATCTGCGGCATGTTGAAGTCGGTGACGACGAGGTCGAAGTCGCCGAGCCGCGCGCGCACCGCGGCAAGGGCCTCACGGGGGTCGATCAGGCAGGTGGCTCTGTAGCCCAGTTTGAGCAGCAGCTGCTCCACCATCAGTAACATCACCTCGTCATCGTCGATGTACAGGACATGCTCGCCTCGCCCTGGCGTCGGCGGTGGTGCCGCGGCCTCGGGCACGGCCAGGCCGGCGTTCCCTTCTAGCTGCGGGAAGTAGATGTCGAAGCGGCTGCCGGCGCCGGGCCGGCTGCTGACCGTGATGGTGCCGCCAAAACTGGCCACGATGCCATGCACCACCGACAGGCCCAGGCCGGTGCCCTGGCCCGCCGGCTTGGTGGTGAAGAAGGGTTCGAAGATCCGTGCACACGTTGCCGCGTTCATGCCACACCCGCTGTCGGTGACGCTGAGGTGCGCGTAGGCCCCGTCAGCCAGGTGCGTACGGGCCGGTGGTGCGAGCGCCGCCTCACCGCCGACCCGCAGGCTCGCTAGGCGAACTTCGATGGTCCCGGTGCCGTCCGGCAGCGCGTGCCAGGCGTTGGTGCACAGGTTCACCAGCACTTGCTGCAGTTGCGTGGCGTCGCCGAGCATGCGCAGCGGACCGTCCGTTGCTGGCGCCGACATCGCTACCGACAGCTTCACGGTCGCAGGCAGGGTGGCGCGCAGCAGGGCCTCGGCCTCGTGCACGCTGTCTGCCAGAGACACCGCCGTCAGCGTTGGTGGCTCGTGCCGGCTGAAGGTGAGGATCTGCTCGACCAGGCTGCGCGCGCGCGCGCCGCTGACGGCGATCTGCTTCAACCGGGCCCGCGCCGGGTGGCCGACGGGCAGCTCCAGCTTGGCCAGCCCGACATTGCCCAGGATGGCACCCAGGATGTTGTTGAAATCGTGCGCAATGCCGCCGGCCAGTGTGCCGATGGCTTCCATCTTCTGCGCCTCGCGCACCTGGTTTTCCAACGACCTGCGGGTTGACTCGGCCTGCTTGCGGTCACTGACGTCGCGCTCGACGGCCACCCAGTGCGTGAACCAGCCGGCCGCGTTGGCCACAGGCGTGATCAGCATTTCGATCCAGAACTCGGTGCCGTCCTTGGCGTAATTGATCAGCTCGGTGCGCACCAGTTCCCAGCGCTTCAAGGCCGCGCCGATGCGGGCCAGTTCTGCCTTGTCGGTCTTCGGCCCCTGCAGGAAGCGAGGCGTGCGGCCCAGCGTTTCGGCGCGCGTGTAACCGGTGCGCCGCGTGAACGCTTCGTTGACAAAGACGATGCGCGGCCCGGGCTCGTCGAATGGTTCGGCCTCGGTGATGAGCACGATGTCGTTGAGGTTGGCCACGCAGGCTTCCAGCAGGTGCTGCGTGGCCAGGCTGTCGCGCAGGCTGGCTTCGGTCAGGCGCTGGCGCTCGATCACCGCCTGCAATCGCTCGCGGGCAGCGGCTTCGGCTTCGCTGCGTTTCTGCCCGGTGAGGTCGGTGATGACCAGGCCGAGCGTTCCAGCCGCCTCGCCGGGCAGGCCGACTTCAGCCAGCGAGCTGACCGACAGGAAGACCGGCACGCGCGCACCCGTGTCGGTCACCAGGTCCAGCTCGGCGCTTTGCTTGGCGGCCCGGCCTGCAGCCAGCAGCGGGGCCAGTGCGGCCTGCGCCTCGGGCGCGAAGCAGCCGGCGATGGATGCACCGATGACCTGGTTCAGTGGCCGGCCCAGCATGCCGGCAAAGCGCCGGTTGGCGTAGGCGATGTGACCGTCGGGTGTCAGCGTCAGCGCGCCTTCGGCCATGTCTTCGATGAGCAGCCGATAGGCGCGGTCGGCGCCGTCCAGCGTGAACATCCAGCCGGCTTCGCCGCCGCTGCCCGAGCCCGCGACGAACAGCGCGTCGACTTCCCCAGCCCGGATGGCGGCCAAAGCCTGCGCCGTCTGCGCCGCCCTGAGTGCCGGCGCGGTGCTGGCTTTGCCAGCGTGTGGCTCAGCGGGTGGCTCAGCCGGTGGTTCAGCCGGTAGATGTTCATCGTTCGGCAGGCAGGGCGGCTTCGTCATGGGGACGCTCTGCGCAACAGGTCAAGCCCGACCAGCACGCGTTCGGTGTTGGACATGTCGCCGACGATGGAGCGCAGCGGCTCGGGCAGCCGCTTGATGAGCGCAGGCAGGGCCACGACCTGCTCGCACTGCGCCAGTTCGGGCTGCTGGTAGAGGTCGATCACTTCCAGCCGGTAGCGTGCGTCGATGTCTTGTGCGCACAGGCGCTGCAGGTTGGCCACTGCCCGCAGCGAGCGCGGCGACTGCCCGGCCACGTAGAGGCGCAAGATCCAGAACTCGGCTTCGGCGGCAGCAGCGGCGGCAGCGGCAGCAGCGGCCGCCGCGTCTGGCGTGTCGGCCCAGGAGGCAATCATGTCGGCTCCGCGCGGCGGCTGTGCGCCATCTCGTCGCGGTCCAGGCTGAGCCGCGCCTCGCTGACCTCGGCCTGCCCGATGACGGCCAGCGCAGCGGCTTCCAGCGCCGCGAACTCGGCGCGGATGGCGACGACCTGCGCTTCCATCGCTTCGCGTTTGCTCGCCAGTTCGGTCTGCTTGCGCAGGATCTCCTGGTCGCGCCGCAACTGGCCCGAGCGTTCTTGCGCTTCTTGCGACAACCGCGCCGAGCCGGTCAGCACGCCGGCCGGGCCGACGTAGGCGTCGCGCAGTTCGATGCCGTGGGCCGACAGCGAGAACTCGCGGATCTGGTTGGAATGCGCCATGCCGCGCGACTTCAGCACGTACAGGCCGCGGTTGCGTTCGCCACCGAGTTCCATGTCGCGCACCAGCAGCCAGGTGTCGATGAGCGAAGAGATCGCCACCTCGGTGTGCTCTTGCGCGCCACCGCCCTTCGTCAGGTTGGTGAAGAGCGAGGTAATGCCCTTGACCTTCAGCGCGTCCACCAAGCGCAGCAGCATGCGCTGCACGTCGTTCTCGTTGCCCACCTTCATGAAGCTCGACAGCGGGTCCACCACCACCACCTGCGGGTCGAAGGCGGCCACTTCCTTGAGCATCACCGACAGGTGCATTTCCAGGCCCAGCAGCGTCGGCCGGGCGGCGTGGATACGCAGCAGACCCTGGGCGATGGCCGGCGCCAGGTCGATGCCGATGGAGCGCATGTTGCGCACGATCTGGCTGGGCGATTCCTCGAAGGCGAAGTACAGCGCGCGCTCGCCGCGCCGGCAGGCCGCCGCGGCGAAGGTGGCGGCCAGGCTGCTCTTGCCAGTGCCAGCCGTGCCGGCCGCCAGCACGCTGCTGCCACGGAAGTAGCCAAGGCCCCCCAGCATCGCATCCAGGCTGTCCAGGCCGCTGGACACGCGTTCGTCGGGAGCCGGGTGCTGCAGCCCGACCGAAGTGATGGGCAGCACCGAGATGCCGCCTGCGTCGATGAGGAAGGGGTACTCGTTGCTGCCGTGCGTCGAGCCGCGGTACTTGACCACGCGCAGCTGCCGCGACGAGGCCATGTCCACCACGCGGTGATCGAGCACGATGACGCAGTCCGATACGTATTCCTCGAGGCCCTGGCGGGTCAGCGCGCCCGGTTCGGTGCCCCGCTCGCCGGTGATGAGGGCGGTGACGCCTCGCGCCTTCAGCCAGCCGAACAGGCGGCGCAATTCGGCGCGCAGGATGGCCGGATTGGGCAGGCCGGCGAACAGGGTCTCGATGGTGTCGAGCACCACGCGCTTGGCGCCGATGCCGCGGATGGCGTGGTCGAGGCGGATGAACAGGCCTTCCAGGTCGTAGTCGCCGCTGGCCTCGATTTCGCTGCGTTCGACGCGCACATGGTCGATGACCAGCATGCGCCGGGCCACCAGGTCGTCGAGATCGAATCCCAGCGAGGCCACGTTCTGCGCCAGGTCGGCGGCGGTTTCCTCGAAGGCCATGAACACACCGGGCTCGCCGTAGCGCAGCGCGCCGTGGACGAGGAATTCCAGGCTGAGCAGCGTCTTGCCGCAGCCCGCGCCGCCGCACACCAGCGTGGGGCGGCCGGTGGGCAGGCCGCCGCCAGTGAGTTCATCCAGACCCTGGATGCCGGTGAGTGACTTTGCGAGTTCCATGAGGCGGACAGCGAGCATTGCCGTCGCCCAGATGTGAACCGTCCCGGCAAGGTTCCCGTCCTGGGCGCAAACGGCCTCGCCTTGCGGGGATGGCTGGCGTGCATGGCCCGTGACGGCCCGCGGCAACCCTGTCCGTTGTGGTTCTATGCCAGATGCCGCGCAGGGTCCGTGCGGCAGCGCACGGTTCGCAGAACCCAGTACCTCGGTGCGGCGTTGGCGCATTCAGGGTTGCCGCGACGCCGTTTCTCAGATTGCACGCGAGGCCCCCGCCGTTGTGGCCGAGGAAGCATTCAGGGCGATTGGCAAGCCAGATAAGTGGGGATTTCAGGAACCCGCCTGCCGCCACCGTGAGCTTGTGGCCGGGACCACCCGTTCACCGCCAACGCCGACAGCGGCCAATCGGTCTGGCGAGGTCGAACGGCCGGTCTTCCTTGCGCGGACCTCACCATCCCGACCCATACCAGCCCATCGACGCGCTCCGAAGTTGTCGGACGACCGGCTCGGATCCTTCACGTTCCGTATCTACGAAGCTGCCGTTCACAGCCTACGGCGGTCGGCCATCAGCCGACCGTGGTGACAGGCAGCCGGGCAATCCGCGCTGCCGCGGATCGACCCGTTGCAAGTCGAGACGAGGGCTCACATTGCACCCCAGCGGCCGCGCCGCCTGCACACACCCCGGTAACACCGCGGTAACCAGCGCCACGCTATACCGCAGCCACGCGGGCAGTTCGATCGCCGCCACGCCCGGGTTGCCGCCATCGCGCGGCGGCCCGACACTGCCGACCCGATGCCTCACTCCCTTGCCCTTGCCACGTCTGCACCCGCCTGGCGGCTGTGCCTGCTCGGCCAACCGCTGCTCGTGGGCGACCGCAAGATCGTGCTGAGGCCGAAGGACGCCGTCCTGCTCGCGCTGGTGGCGCTGTCCGGACCGATCAGCGCCGAGCGGCTGGCGGCGCTGCTATGGCCGAGTGCCACCGCACGCCAGGCGGAGACGAGCCTGCGCCAGCGGCTGTTCCGGCTGCGGCGCGACACCGGCGCGACGCTGGTGGCCAGCGGCAGCCTGCTGCAGCTGGCGCCGGAACTGCACCTGGACCTGCCGGACACGCTGGCCGCGATCGACACGGACGCGCGCGCCGGCGACGCCGAACTGCTGGGCGGCTTGACCTTCGAAGACCTGCCTGACGTGGCCGACTGGCTGCGCGGAGAGCGGCACACCTGGCGCACCCGGCGCGACGGTGCACTGGCGGCCGCCGCCGCGCAGCACGAGAAGCGCGGTGTACGCGCAGCGCCTGGTCGATGCCGATCCGCTGGCCGAGCACGCGCAGCGCCGCCTGATGCGGCTGCACTACCTGCGCGGCGACCGCGCCTCGGCGATTGCGGCGTTCGAGCGCCTTGAGCAGCGCCTGAAGGACGAGCTGGGCACCCGGCCGTCCGCCGAGACGATCGAGCTGATGTCGACCATCGAGCAGGGCGCGGCCAGCCTGCCGGCGCGGCGCGCGATCGCGCCCGCCAGCCTGATGCGTCCGCCACGCCTGATCGGCCGCGCAGGTGAACTGGCGGCGCTGGAGCACGCGTGGTCGGCGCAGCGCGCCTTCCTGCTGATCGGCGAAGCCGGCATCGGCAAGAGCCGGCTGATGCAGGAGTTCGTCGGCGGACGCAGCGGCGTGATCAGCGTGCAGGCGCGCCCCGGTGATGCCGGCATTGCCTACGCGCTGCTGGCGCGCCTGCTGCGGGCCGTTCGCGCAGCGCAGGACAGCGTGCTGAGCGCATCGCGCGCGCAGGAACTGGCGCTGGTGCTGCCCGAACTCGGGCATGCGGTGGCGCTGGCCGGCGAAGCGCAGCGGCTGCTGCTGCAGCGCGCGGTGGATGCGTGCCTCGGCGAGGCCGCTGCGCAGGGCCTGCACGCGCTGATCGTCGACGACCTGCACTTCGCCGACGATGCCAGCCTCGAGTTCCTGCAGTCGCTGGTGCAGTCGGACACGCTGGGCGCGCTCTACTGGGGCTTTGCGATGCGACCGGCCGAGTCAACTGCGGTCGCCACGCAGCTGCAGCGCACGCTGGAAGAGGCCGGACGCATCGAGCCCGTGGCCTTGCAGCCGCTGGACCTGGCGCAGATGACGGCGCTCGTCGCCTCGCTCGGGCTGCCCACGCTCGACCCGGCGCGGTTGGCGCCGGCGCTGCTCAAGCACACCGGCGGCAATCCGATGTTCGCGCTGGAAACGCTGAAGGACCTGTTGCTGTCGGGAACGGCCGAGACGTTCGACCCGGGCGGCCGGCTGCCGCAGCCGGTGACGGTGGGCGCGCTGGTGGAGCGGCGGCTGGCACAGTTGTCAGCGGCGGCTCTGCGGCTGGCGCGCGTGGCGGCGCTGGCCGGCCCTGACTTCAGCGCCGAGTTGGCCGCGGCGGTGCTCGACCAGCATCCGATCGACATCGCCGAGCCCTGGCGCGAGCTGGATGCGGCGCAGGTGATCCGCGACGGCGCCTTTGCGCACGACCTCATCTTCGAAGCCACGCGCGCCTCCGTGCCGCAGCCGATCGCGCAGCTGCTGCACCGGCAGATCGCGCGGCACCTGCAGGCGCAGGACGCCCCGCCCGAACGGCTGGCGCCGCACTGGGCGGGCGCGGCCCAGTGGAAGCAGGCCGGCGACGCCTATGCGGCGGCCGCGCGTCGCGCCCACAGCGCGTCGCAGCGCACGCATGAGGTCGACTGCTGGCGCCTGGCCGTGGCGGCGTTCGAGAAGGCCGGCGCGCCGGCGCAGGCGTTCGAGGCGCGATGCGAGAGCATCCACTCGCTGATCGTGGTGCACGGCGTGACCCACGCCAAGAGCGTGATCGAGGCGCTGCTCGCCAGCGCGCAGTCCGACCACGAGCGGGCAGCGGCACTGACCGCGCAGGCGACCGCGGCGCTGATGGCGGGCGACCACCAAGCCGGGATCGCGGCCGCGGTGCAGGCGGCCGAACTGACGCGCCAGTCAGATTCGCCGTGGCCCGGCTTCCAGGCGGCGCGGCTGCATGCGGTAGGCCTGGCGCAGGCGGGGCGATCGGCCGAGGCGCTGGCGATCATCGAGCCGTACCGCGCACAGGTCGAGGCGGGAGCGAGCGCAGAGCAGCGCGGCCGCTTCTGGGCCGACTACGCCTACGTGCTCAACGGCGCGCGGCGCCTGCGCGACACCAGCCACGCGCTGCAGCAAGCGATCGACTACGCGCAGAGCGTGGGCGACATCGCCGAACTGGCCACGCTCACCTCGAACCTCGCCACGGTCCGCGGCAACCTGGGCCAGGTGAGCGACGCGCTGGCGCTGGCGCAGCGCTCGCTCGCGCTGCAGACGCAGCTGGGCGCCACCGACGGCCCCGAAGGCGCCGTGGTACAGACCTACGCTGGCGGCCGCTACGGCGAGGCCCTGCAGCACCTGGACAGCGCCCTGGCCTGCTTCGTGCGCGACAAGCAGGTGCTGTGGATCGTGGTGGCGTCCAACCACAAGGCGCAGTTCCTCATCGATCTGGGCCAGTTCGCGCGCGCGCAGCAGGCGCTCGCCTACGAACCGGCTCCGATCGACCACGTGCGCGCACGCAGCGCCACCATCGCGGCGCGGCTGGCACGCGCGCAGGGGCACTCGGGTCACGGTCAGCTGCAGTGCGCGTTGCAGGAACTGACGCCGCGCACCGACCCGCACGTGCGCATGCACGTGCTGCTCGAGGACACCGGCGGCGATGACGTCGATGCGGCCAATGCCGCGGTAGCGCGCTGCGACGAGGTACTCGAGCAGGCGCTGCAACTGGAGTTCGCCGGCGTGGCGATGAAGGCACGACTGCTGCGCGCAGACGCACTGCGCCGTGCCGGGCGCAGCACCGAGGCCGCCGCCTCGATGCGCGAGGTGGTGCCGCAGCTGGAGCGGGTGCAGCCGGCCGACCTCATGCTCGGCCATGCGTGGTGGCTGGCCGCGCAGCTGTTCGACGCCGCCGGCGAGGGCGACCAGGCGCTGATCGCGCTCGGCCGCGCGGCGCAGTGGGTGCGGCAGGTCGCCCTGCCCAACGTGCCGCCCGAGTATCGCGACAGCTTCCTGCAACGCAATGCCACCAACCGCGCGCTGCTCGCGGCCGCCGATCGCCGGCGCATCCGGTAACAAGGCGGTAACGGGGTCGCTCTTACATTCTCATGCGCTGTCTGTACCGGAACGGTTCCGGTTGATCGACAGACCTTCTGAGAGGACGACCTTCATGCGCACGCTCCTGCTTGTTTCGACTCTCCTGGTGGCCCTGTTCCCGACCCGCGGCGGCGCCGCCGAGTCGATGGTCAGCGCCGCCGACCTGCTGAAGAACCCGAAGTTCAAGTCGGCCTACCTCGCCGCGCTCGGGCCACGCGCGAAGGAACGGTGGCTCGCCGGCATGAGCAACAGCGCGCTGGTCCGCACCGTGTCGTTCGCCGGCGTCGACTACCAGGTGGCCACACCGTGCAAGCCGCACGACTGTGGCGACACCAACCTGCTGGTGCTGTACTCGCCGACCAAGGGCACGGTGGTCGGCAAGCTTCACGAGAAGGGCCGCACGACGTTGCTCGGCGCGCCCGACGCCGCGCTGGCGGCAGAGCTGGAGAAGCTGTGGAAGAAGGAGTTTCGCCAGCAGTGAGCGCAGCAATGGGCGACAGCGAGACCGCTGACGCCCGCCAATACCACGACGAACTGCACCTGGAGACTCGATGAGCAGCGAAAGCCAGATGAGTGCCTACAACGCCGGAGCGCGCGGCGGCGTGCCGATCGGCGTGGCGGCCGAAGACATGGTGGCGTTCCAGGCCGGCGTGCAGTCGCAGGGCAGCAACAGCGCGGGCGGAGGCGGCGGCCCGTTGCCGATCGCCCTGGTGGTCGGCACCTGCCTGTATCCGCTGCCCGGCGTGCTCACGATCGTGGGCGGTGCGCTGATCTCGGACCTGATGACAGGCGTCAACGGCCTTGGGATGCTGCTGTTCCTGATGATGCCGTGCATCGTCATCTTCATCCTCGCGCTGGCGCTGGAGCGGCGCCTGGAACGCTGGTCCGTCTACCGCCAGCTGCGGCACGGCGCGCGGGTGATCGTGATGGGCTTCGTCGGCCACGCCATCGTCTTCTCGTTGCGCGGCGCCGGGGGCTTCGACAAGAACGCGTCGTTCCTCGAACGCCTGTCGATCACCCACGTGCTGCTGGTGATCGCGATCATGATGGCGGCGCACTTCCTGTCGCGCCGGCTGGACGCGCGCTTCGGCAGCGCCAACGGATTCTTCTCGCGCTTTCGCTTGCGCCGCAAGGCTGCCACCCCCGGACAGGAGTTGTCATGAACCATCGATCGTTCAAGCTGGCGCAGGTCCTCGCCCTGATCGGGCTGCTGTGCGCCGGCAGCGCGTGGGCCGTGCTGCGCCCCGGCAACCTCGGCCTCACCCAGGGTGGGTCCACGTGCGACGGGCCGAAGTTCACCTACACCTACACGGCCACGTGGAAGTCCAACGGCGGCGCCAGTTTTCAGGTCAACACCGGCAACCAGTGCGCGCTCGGTGGCACCGTGTGCGGCATCAGCACCAAGGGCTGCAACGTCACCTGCAGCGCGCAGGGTGCCTGCTCGGCGCAGTTGTGCGTCTGCGTGATCGGCAAGGGCAGCCCGTGGGTCAAGGTGGTGGCGCGTGACGGCACCGTGTACCAGCAGATCACCGCGGCGCCACCGGGCAAGTGCGAGTGAGGCCTGAACTGCCTCAGACGGCGCCTCGATCTCGGCGCCCCACCCTCAACATCAGTCGAGCGTCACCTTCGCCTCCGTGACGAGCTTGGCGAACTTGTCGGTCTCGTCCTTGATCTGGCGCGCCATCTGCTCGGTCGAGTCGCCTACCGCCTCGGCACCGATCTCGGCCATGCGCTTCCCGAACTCGGGCGACTGGATGATCTTGACCATCTCGGTGTTGAGCCGGGTCACCACATCGAGCGGCGTAGCGGCGGGCGCGAGCACGCCGAACGAGCGCGATCGTGGTGATCGGCGCGAGGTCCTTCTAGAAATCGTAGTGCAGCTTCTTGTAGACGCTCGATGCGATGGTGTGATGCACGGCACCGATCAGCAGCGTGTGGCCGTCGGGTTTGGACTTGGCGACGAAGTCTGCGCCCAGCGTGGCACCGGCGCCCGGCTTGCTCTCGACGATGACCGGCTGGCCTAGGCTCACGCGCAGCGAGTCGGCCAGCGCGCCTGCCAGGACGCCGGTGATGCCACTGGGCGGGAACGGCACGATCAGCGTGACCGGCTTGGACGTCCAGGCCTGTGCCATGGCGCCGATGGCACGCCGGCGGTGGCGGTTGGAAGTCCGTGTGTTCATCGAAGTTTCCCGGTGTTGTGTGAGATGAAGTGGTGACGGCTCAAGCGACCTGGCGCAGGCCGCCGGCCAGGTATTCGCACACGGCGCGCGTGATCTCTGCGGTCGTCGCCTTGCCGCCAAGGTCCCGCGTGTGCAGTTTCGGGTTGGCCGTGGTCGCCTCGATCGCACCCATCAGGCGGAGGGCCGCGCTGTGTTCGCCCAAGTGCTCGAGCAGCATCACGCACGACCAGAAGGTACCGATCGGATTAGCGAGTCCCTTGCCCATGATGTCGATGGCGGAGCCATGGATCAGTTCAGATTCCGCGCCGGAAACCTGCCATTCGCAGGTGCTTCGTGACAAGAGTTTCGAGCGTGTCGGCAAGGACGGCTCGTGGCCGGGACTGCCGGTTCGCGATCGGGACCAACAGCTGCCATCCGATCCGGCGTGCGCTGAGCGGCCGGTCTTCGAGTCGACCAGCTCACCATCTCGACCCATAGGAGCCGGGTGCAGATTCCTCGGCGAGCGACCGGTCTACCTTGGAACTTGACCTTCGCCACCGCCACCGAAAAGTCAGAGACGGCGACAGCTTCGTTCGCGGTCGGTACGCACCGACCGGGACAAGGCTCGGGACGAACGACTGCAGTCAAACGCCGCGTCCTCGTGCCGACGACGCGCACGGCATCTTCGGCACCGCCCACGAAGAGAGCCTGAACGAGCAGCTGCGCGTGACCGTCATCGCCACCGGCCTGGGCACCGGCCGCAAGGCCCAGGCCACACCGCCGCTGCCGGTGGTGCAGCAGCCGATGCACAACCACGAAGGGCTGAACACCCCCAGCGTGTGGCGCACGAAGCGCATATCTGCGGCGGCGAAGGTGGATGCGTTGGCCAGCAACGGGATGGACGAGATCGAGATCCCGGCATTCCTGCGGAAACAGGCCGACTGAAGTCGGCTTGGGCGCAAGCAGGCGGACAGAGGGCGAGCCGTGCTTCTCATCGGAAAGGGCGCTTCGGCGCCTCTTCCTTTTGCTGGTGCATTCGATGACCGATGCCGGCCATGAAGAGCCGGTCAAGACCGTCAGTTTTGCAGCGTCGTGCGCCGCCAAGCTTCCGCCGCCAGCAGCCGGTTGATCGTGAACAGACAAAGTGACTGCAAGATCCGCAGGTCGATACAGTCCGGACGGAGAAGCAGGTCGTCGCAGCCGCCGGCGATACGACCAGGGTGATCGCAGGGGTCACGGCGGCCCGACTCTCGGATGACTGCTCTTTCGAAGTCAGTCATTTCGTCGATCGCCGCGCGATCTTGGCGTCTGGCGTTCACGAGGCCAATCCGAATCGGGGATCTGGGTCTTCAATCTTTCGCATCGCCAGGCTCTGGGCGGGGATCGTCCTCGCCTTGGGGACGGCGACGTCCGTGACGGCCCAGTCGTCCCCGCTGTCGGCGCAAGACGCCGCCCCGCGAGTGATGGGCTGGATGCAGGCCTTCCCGCCGCCACCCGACAAACTGATCACGCAGCCTGATTCGAACTCATGCTGTGCGCTTCGGTCTTGCTGGCCTATGCTGCTCCTGTGTCCGCCGCCGAGTCGCGGGCCTGCGCGATCAAGCGGTCCGACATCGAGAGCCAGATCTCGGAAGCGCAGGCGCGTGGCCAGAGCCAGGAACTGCGCGGCCTACAGCGCGCGCTGAGAGCCTACCTGGCCAAATGCACGGATGCATCACTTGCACGCGAATGCGACGACCGATTCGCCAAGGCCCAGCGCGAAGTGGTCGAGCGTGAGCGTGACTTGCTCGAAGCCGAACGCAAGGGCGACGCGGGCAAACTCGCTAGCCGCAGGGCCAAGCTCGAAGAGGCGCGCAGCGAGCTCGCCGAAGCGCAAAAGCCGCTCCAGCGGTAGGTGTGTGTGACAAGCTGCCGAGCTTCGGCACGTCGATCGCGAACCGGTTTGTCTCGCTTCGCAAGTCTGGCCATCCGCAGTGGCTGATTCATCAGGGCAGCCCTAAAGGTGGAAATCCCCCGCGGCTTCCGGCTGATAGAGCACCCTCCCGATTCGGATGCGGCGGGTCCGCTCCGAAATCCGCCAGTCGAAAACATCGCCTTCCCGGTAGCCCAGGATCGCGGTGCCAAGGCTGGCGCAAACCGACAGCTTCCCGGCACTGTCGTCGGCGTCGCCGGGGTAGACGAGCGCCACCTCCACTTCCTCGTCGTCCAGTTGCAGCAGAACCCGAGAGTTCATCGTCACGACATTCGGCGGCATCTGCTGGGGACCGACGACGATGGCTCGCTCGATCTCGTGCTCCAACTCGAAACTGGCGGATGCCTGGTCGAACGCGACCCGACTCCTGAGTCGGTCCTGGTCGATCTCGGTGAGATGTATGGTGCCGGCGTGACCTGCAGGGTTTTGGCGCAGAAGTCGAAGATAGCGCTCCGAAGTCATCGCAAAGCCATTCAGGGTTGGGGTCCGGCTTTCAAGCACGAAGCCGCAGCGCTGAAACACCTTCAGCGAGCGCGCGTTGTCCGGGTGAACCTTGGCGATGAGCCGCTCGGCGCGCATCTCGAAGAAAGCGAGCTTCAGGGATTCCCGGATGGCGCTGGCTCCGAGCTGACGGCCCCAGTTGTCGCGGTTGCCAATGGCCAGGACCATCTCGCAGACCGGTCCCGTCTTGACGAGACGCACGAACCCCACCGGCACGTCATGCCCGTCGCAGACCATGAAGAACCGGCCGCCCTGGTTGAACAGGTGGGTCAGGATGGGCAACTGAACCCGGCCGATGACCTGCTCGATGAACCGGGAGACTTGGCGCGAATCGCTGAGGTGGCGTGTCACGCACTCGTCTTCAAGCCAGTCAATCAGCGTGAGCGCGTCAGACCGGGTGATCTCGGGACTCAGCGAAACGAAGGGCGGGTTCATCTTCACTCCCATGGGCAGCTTGGCTGACTGGGTATTCAAGAGGGCGTACCGGACCTGATGGGTCCGCTGGCAGTGCGACGGGTCAGTCCTGCGGAAAGCCGCGCTGGGTCGACAAGAGCACGTCGACACTGCCCTCGGCGAGCACGTGCTGGGTCACGCTGCCGAGCAGCAGGTCCTCGGCGGCCGACCGGCCGTGTGGAGCCAGCACGACCAAGTCACAGTCGCGTGACTGCTCCTGCTCGACGATGCGCCGCGACGTGTCCCCCTCCACCACACAGAGCTCCCACTGCGAGGGCGACAGCCCAGCCTCGTGGGCCAGTGCGTGCAGCTGCCGCCGCGCCGCCGCGCGCGCCCGCTGGCGATAGATTTCGAACGTGGCGTCATCGACGCCGGCGAAGCGCAGTTTTCCTTCGAACGGGACCTGGAACACCGTCAGGATGACGAGCTTTGCGCTGGGTGCGACGCGCCGCGCGAGCGTCAAGGCATGGCGCGATGGTGGTGAGAAGTCGACCGCCACCAGGACTCGCCGGTAGGACCGATGCGCCGCCTGCCGCACGACGAGCAGGGGCAGGTTCGTGCGGCGCATCAGGCGCTGCGAGGTGGTGCCCAGCACCAGGCGACGCAGGAATCCGACACCCCGTGCGCCCAGCACCAGCAGCCGAGCATCCACGCGCTCGGCCGTGCACATGATCTTGTCTGGGGCGGGGCCTGCAGCCGCCTCGATGTTGAGCTCCACGCGCCGGACGCTGGCGAGTTCCGAGGCCAGTTGGCGCAACTTCCGGTGCGCTTGATCGCAGATTTCCTGCTCGGGCGCACACGAGGCTCCCAACCATTCGCGGACCTTCGTCACTGGATGGGCGGGCAGCACGTGCATCAGGGTCAGCGCCGAATGGCTGTCGTGCGCCAGCTGCGCTGCCCGCGTGGCGGCATGGAGGGCATGCCCAGAGAAGTCGGTCGCAACGAGGATCGGTCCGAGCGGTGCCATCATGCGGTCACTCCGCACGGCACGCCGTCCCAGAAGCCGCTCAGCAGGTTCTCGGGGCGCGCCCGCGACACCACACGACCACACGAGGGCCATGCATCGCGGCGAGCACTCAGTCCGGCATAGAGGCTGAATCCGGCGCCGGCCCGGACGCTGCCACCACTGACGATGCACTCGCCGGCCCGGATGGCACCTTCGCCCGTGATGTCCGATCCGGCAACGATGCCCCAGCCCGCATCGATGTGCATGCCGCTGCGGATTGACTGCCCGACTTGAATCCCATGCCCGGCGCGCAGACCCTCCGTGCACCTCAGATGGCCGCCGACCTGCAGGCTCTTGGCGCAGAGGATCATGCCGTTGACCTCGAGGTCCTCGGCCACCACGGTTGAACCTTCGCCCCGCAAGGTCTCCCCGCAGGCCAATGCTCCGCGGACGCGCAGGTCACCGCCGCACGTCAAGGCGCCGTGCACCTCGACGCTCCATGACGAGACCAGATCGCCCCCGGTGCGCAGCGAGCCCAGTGTGCGCAGTCCTGCGCCGGCGTGCAGGTCGTTGCCGATCCAGACCGTTTTGCCGGCGCGCATGCTGCCGCCCGCGTTGAACGAGCCACCCGTGCGAAGCACTGAGTCAACCTCCACCTCGCCGCGCACCTGGACCGATCCCGCATAGACGAAGGCATGCGCCGAGATGGCATCGACCACGAGAACGGATTTGGTCGGTCCGAATTGGTCCAGCAGCCAGCACGCGTCGTCGACGCGTCCTTCGGCGACGAGTGCGTCGATCACGCTTTGGTACTCGGCTGGGCTCTTGAAACGCCGGGCAAACCAGCGGTAGCCGCTGGCACAGGAACGCTTTGCCTTGAGCGCGGTTGAAGAGATCTTCATGAGAGCAGCCCCACGAGACGCGGAGATCCGTGCTGGCAGCGTTCGGCTCGATCACTCTCGTGGACCGACACCTGTGGCTCGATCTGCCGAACGGTGTTCGCGATACCCTGCCGTCCGCAGACGAACCATGCCATCTGGTGACTCCGCTGAGGCATGTCCATCAGGGCGGTCCACGAGGTTCCCATCAGGTTCATGACGCCCTCCGAGACACAAAGCGCGCCTTGTTGTGGATCCAGTGTCCATGGCTCAACGCTCCGGCATGCGCTGCCGCGCTCTGGGCGAGGGCTGCGTTGTCCGGGTAGGACTCCGAGTTCAGTCGAGGCGCGACCGTTTCCGCGGCCTGCAGCGGAGTCCTGTCCCGAGGCTGCGGCACGATCAACATGTCGCAGGTCGCCTCAGACAGAACACGGCTGCTGACGCTGCCGAGCAGGAACCTGCCCAACGTTGAACGACCCTGTTTCCCGGCGACGATGAGGTCGGCTCCGAGTCTGTGGGCGTGACGCAGGGTGGAGTTCACCGGAAGCCCGTATGCCAGCGCATAGTTCACGGGCGTGCCGTCCAGTCCGAGTCTGGCGACCTTGCGACGCATCCGAGCGTTGATCGCTCCTTCTTCCATCAGGCGGGTCTCGCTGATGACGTGCTCGGGCACATCGGCCTCGCGCAGCACGGCCTCGCGCCTGGAGTTGATGGCGTGGAACAGATGCATGCCCAGCTCGCGTCGCATTTGGTGGGCCACACGAATCGCCGCATCCGACGACGCTGTGAAGTCGATCGGCACCAGGACTCGCCGATACGACCCTTGCACCGACGACTTGACGGCGAGGACGGGACGTCGGCAGATTCGAAGCATGCGATCCACGGTTCTGCCCACGAGCAATCCCTTGAGGCGGCCGTGACCGCGCCGTCCGAGCACCACCAGATCGGCATGCTCCGACGCCTGCACCAGCGTCTCGAACGGTTCGCCGACTGCGACCTCGACGCTGGCCGTCAAGTCGTAGGCGCCCGAAATCTCGGCCGCCAGGCACCGCAGAGCGTCGCGCGCCTGCGCAGTCTTGAGATCGAAGTCGATTGTCGGGGCGAACCAGTCGCGCAGCGGCTTGCAGCCTGCCGGATTCAGAACGTGCAGGACGCGAAGCCGGGCTCCGTGCTCATGCGCCAACAGCGCAGCTCGGCGCACCGCATTGTTTCCATCAGCCGAAAAGTCGGTTGCCGCCAGAATGGAAGTGAGTGACGTCATCTGTGTTTCCTCAAGAACAGTCGTGTTCCGAAAGGCGCCAGACGAGCGTGGGCCCAGGTTGCGATGTGCATCGCACCAGAGGTGAAACTCAGGCCCGTCGTGGTCGCCATCGTGATGTGCAGCACCGAAGCTGCACGCGGCGGCTACATTGCGTAGTCGCCGCTCGACTCGGGCTGGAAGAGGATGGCCAGGATCTCGGCCGCCTTTTCGTCGCCAGCTGGGGTAGCCCAGCGAGCAATGCTCCCGACCCGCAGACCGAGCAGAGCGCTGCCGACCGGGGACAGCACCGACACGAACCCAACCGCCGGCTCGGCGTCCGCGGGGTAACACAGCGTCAGCGTGTTTCGCTGGGCGGTCTGGCTGTCCTGCAGCAGGACCTGCGAATACATTGTCACGACGTCTGGCGCCACCTCGCGCGAAGGCACGAGCACCGAAGCGTTCAAGACGTCTTCGATGGCAAGGATTGGCTGGGGTGAACCGTCACCGCGTGCATCGCGGCGGAGCAGGTTCAGGATGCGGACATGGTCCAGTTCAGTGAGCGTGCGCTCAATGGTGACGACTTCCACGTGGCATTCCCTTCAGTGTCAAGTTGAGTGCCGCCGGATCGGAGACACGCATCTACGCGCGGGCTGGGAGCCCGGCGATCTGAAGTTTGCGCAAATGGGGTGGAAGTGATCGCCGGGCCTAAGGATGTGCGGCCGGCTGACGGGTGTGAGACCCCGTCCCGGCACGCGACTGCGGAGTGCACAGCGACGCAACGGCACGAAATGCCGCCTCGCAGAATGCACCGCTGAATGCGGACTTGGAAACAAGAGAACTCATGACTCGAGTCTATCGCCACTGCCTGGTTCGAGCAATTCTTCCAGGTGAAGTCGCACTGGGGTGTAGGCGTATTGCTTGGCCGCCAGGGAAGGTCTGAATCACCTCTCGTCCCCCTCGCGACGATGTCGCAGATTCACTGCCTTCAGTTGTGAGTCGGAAGCTGTTGCCGAATCCAATGCCCCACGCCCCCACGCCCCCACGCTCAGTCCGACGGCCTGCGGCTGCGGTTCAACTGTCCGCTTCGCTCTGGTGCACCCTCACTTGAACTTCACATTCCGGCCTCAGCATGCGATGCCTCCTTTCTGCCAGGTGCGTTTGGAGCACTCGCCCCCGCCCTTTTTTCCTGGGTGTTGTCAGTCCTCACACCAGCCCCACTTCCCCAACTTTGCAGCGATGAAAACGGGTCACCAACGACGTGGGTTCTTCACTTCGCCGGGCTTGGGCAGGAAACTGCTTGCAAGCCTTGCCGGCCTGACCCTCGCGCTGGCGGTCGTGCTGGTGGCATTGCTGAACTGGCCCTTGCCCGAGATGCCGCGCCCGGGTGCAAGCGGCGAATTCCTCGTCAGGAACGTCGCGGTCGTCGACGTGGTGAATGGCCGGACGGTTCCTGAGCGTGATGTCGTTGTCCGCAACGGTCGCATTGATTCCGTTGGCGCGAGTCTCCCCGGAAACGGGCAAGGCGGTTTCGTCGTGGTGGATGGCACGGGGAAGTTCCTGATCCCGGGCCTGTGGGACATGCACGTCCATTCCCTGAAGATTTCGCCGCAGTACACCCATCCCCTGTCCATCGCCAACGGCATCACCGGCGTGCGCGAAATGTGGGGATGCCCCGCCCTTCCCGACAGTTTCGTCGCGTGCGGCGAAGACATTGAACGCTGGCGAGCGGGGCTGCGAGATCACAGTCACCTCGCGCCCCGGTACATCATGCGCAGCAGTTACGCCATCAACGGCGAACAAGGGGTGCCCGCTGCCGCACCTGCCTTCTTCAAGGCGCGAAACGTGGATGAAGCGCAAGCGCTCGTCGCGCATCAGGCCGCCGATGGCGTCGATTTCCTGAAGACCTACACCCAGGTCTCCGTGGCGGCCTACGACGCACTCGCCGCGGAGGCTTCGAAGCAAGGGCTTTTGTTTGCGGGCCATGTTCCCGTGCGTGTTCCTCTCGAACAGGTGCTCGCCGCAGGACAGCACAGCGTCGAGCATCCGCGAATATTCCTGTTCGATTGTTATCGGGGCGCCGCTGATTTCCGTGCGTTGCCGGACCCTGTGGCCGCCTACACCATCAACATGCGCGCTCGGTTCATCGACGAGCATGACCCGGTGCGCTGCGCCGAACTCATGGCTGCCATGGCCGCATCCGACACCTGGTGGACGCCGACCCTGCAGGTGCTGCGCATGAGCGCGCTCGCCGGCAACCGAGCGTTCCGCGAAGACCCGCGCCGGCGCTACATCCCGTTCCTCTTTTGGGCAGGCCTTTGGCAAGCGGATGCCGATCGCGCGGTGGCCGATGCCAGCCAGGCACCGGGTCGCGACGTGCACGCGGAGTTGTATCGCCTGGCGATGGACAACGTGCGTCAGGCTCACCGTGCAGGCGTTCGGATCGTGGCCGGAACCGACTCTGGCGACACCTACGTTTTCCCCGGGTTCGCCATTCACGACGAACTTGCCGAGCTCGTGCGCGCCGGTCTGGCCCCGGCGGACGCATTGCGAAGTGCGACCATCGACGCCGCGCGGTTCAGCGGCCAGGCCCGGGAATACGGCTCCATCGAGTTGGGCAAGGTTGCCGACATGGTCCTGCTGGAATCCGATCCGCTTGCCGATATCCGCAGCACCGGAAAAATCGCCGGCCTGTTCTTCAACGGCCGGTACCTGGATCGCGCCGCGTTGGACGAGTTGCTGGCCTTTGCAGAAGACCAGGCGGGTGGTCTTCGCACCAACCTGCAGCTCCTGTGGGGTGCGCTGCGCAGCCCGGTCGTCTGGGCGCAGGCTGCAGACTAGCTGCGAGACTGGGCGCCGTTGCCGATGCATGACCTGCTGCGCGCCGTCACGTCAATGGCACCTCGCTGTACCTGATCGAACAGCATGTCCCCGGCGCTGATGCCGGCGTCGTGCGCATGTCGTTCTCGCGAGCGTTAACGAAGTGACGGCCAGATGGCGATCTGCAGATCGCCATCGGGTGCCGGTGGAGAATCGGCCCATGTCGACCACCGGGCCCGGGCCTGCCACCGCCACGATCGCCGCCGACGCGCCCACGCGCCCGCGTCGGGGGCTGCACCCGGTGCGGCGCCGGGGTGCGCCCTGGCTGGCAGCGGCCACGCTGCTGGTGTTGCTGGGCGCCGCCGCCATCGTGCGCTGGGACATCGCGGCCCGGCGCGAGGCTTTCGCCGTGGATGCACGCATCGCCCACCGGCTGCTGAGCCAGCGTGCCGCACAGCTGGACGCGGTGCTGGCCACGCTGTCGCTGGTGGCACCCGCCCCCGCTGCCGAAGAGCCCGCCGCGCGTTTGCCCGCGCTGTGGCCCGCGGTGCTGGCGGTGGAGCGCAGCGATGCGCAGCATCCCTGGCCCGACGCCGCGCTGGCTGCCGCTGAAGCGCAGTCGCGCGCGCTGGATGCTGGCCAGCGCCACGCCGTGGTGGCCGCGGTGGACGCCGCCCGTGCGCACTACACCATGGTTCTGGCCGCTTACCCGACCAGCTGGGCGCTGCGTGTGGACGCCAGGCGCCTGGTGCCGGCCGACGAGTGGCCGCTGTCCGACACCGGACCGGTGCGCGCGTGGCTCTTGGCAGGCACCGAGGTGCTGGTGCTGCAGGCAGGCGCGCCCCACTCACAACAGCCCATCGGCCTGACGGCGGGCTTCACCTTCGCCAAGGTGCTGGCCACACCCAGCCAGCCGTTCGAATTGCACCTGCAGCGGGCCACCGGCCCGGCGCAGTGGCCCTGGGCTTGGCTGCTGGCATGGGCCACCGCTTGCGCAGCGGCCAGCGCCGGTCTGTGGGCGCTGCAGCGCGCACGCGACACGCAGCGGCGTCATGCCGAACTGATGCGCATGGCGCAGACGGCGCGCCTGAACACCTTGGGTGAACTGGCCGCCGGCATGGCGCATGAACTCAACCAGCCGCTGGCCGCGGTGCTGGCCAGCACCCAGGCCGCGCAGCGCTTGTTGCGGCAAGACGAGCCGGCAGCGCTGCACGAAGCCGGCGAAGACGGCCCGGACCTGCCTGCGGTGCGCCAGGCGCTGGGCCTGGCGGCCGCTCAGGCGCGGCGCGCCTCCGAGGTGCTGACACGCCTGCGCCGGCTGGTGCAGGACCCCACGCAGGGTGCGGTGCCGCAACACGTGGATCTGCAGGCCCTGTGCGAGCAGATGCTGCGCCTGCTGGGGCCCGAACTGCAGCGGCGCGGCATCAGCGCTTCGGTCAGCGGCAGCGTGCCTGCGTTGTGGGCCGACCCGGTGATGCTGGAGCAGATCGTGCACAACCTGGTGACCAACGCGATGCAGGCGCTGGAAAGTGCAGCGACGCCATCGCCCGCCATCACCCTCGTGCTGCAGCCCGCACCCGACCCGACGCAGGCGCTGCTGCGGGTGTGCGACAACGGCCCGGGCTTTGCGCCCGAGCACCTGGACCGCGTTTTCGAGCCGTTCTTCAGCACCCGCGCCGGTGGTCTGGGCCTGGGGCTGCCGCTGTGCGAGAGCCTTGCGCAGGCGTTGGGCGGCCGCCTGCAGGCACGCAACCTGGGTGCGCCCGGCACCGAGTCCACAGGCGCCGAACTGGTGCTGACGCTGCCGTTGGCGAGCGCCGCGGCGGTGGCCCACGCTGCGCATTGACCGGAGCGCATGGACCCGTGAACCCGCCCGCTGCCGCATCCATCCCGCTGTCGGCGGTGTCGCCATTGATCCACCTGGTGGACGATGACGAAGGCGTGCGCCAGGCGCTGGCGCTGCTGATCGGCAGCGTGGGTCTGCGGGTGCAGACCTGGGCGCACCCGCAGTCGTTCCTGGACGGCTTCGACCGCCAGGCCGTCGGCGCCATCGTGCTGGACGTGCGCATGCCAGGCCTGTCGGGCCTGACGGTGCTGGACCTGCTGCGACAGCAAGGCGTGGACCAGCCGGTGGTGATGCTCACCGGCCACGGCACGGTGGACATGTGCCGGCGCGCGTTCAAGGCCGGCGCGGCGGAATTCCTGGAAAAGCCGGTGGACGACGAGGCCCTGCTCGAAGCCGTGCACAACGCCGTGCGCGAACACGTGCGCTCGCGCCAGCGCGACACCGCCGGGCGCGATGCACGTGAACGTCATGCGGTGCTCTCGCCGCGTGAACGCGAGGTGTTGTCGCTGGTCGTGGCGGGCCTGACCAACAAGGAAATCGGCCGTGCGCTGGTGCTGTCGCCGCGCACCGTGGAAACCCACCGCGCGCACCTGTGCGCCAAGCTGCAGGTGAACACGTTGGCGCAGTTGATCCGCACCTATGCGCAGCTGGTGGATGAAGACGCGGCCGCACGGCCGACGCCGCCAGCGGCCTGACGGCCGCGCCCGGACCCTCCGTAAACCTACGGATGACCCGCGCGGCGCGTGCGGATGGCGCGAAGGGGGTCGCTTTCCAAGAATGGCGGCACGGCTGAACCTGCACCTGCGGGCAGCTGCCGATCCAGCCCCACGCCCACCCTCATCCCCATGGAGCCGCTCATGAAGACCCCCCGCATCGTCGCCACCACCTTCGCCGCCCTGTTCGCGTGCGCTGCATTCAGCGCCGCACAGGCCCAGGCCGTTCGCACCGAACGCAACATGTCGCTCGAACTGGCCAACCAGCTGGCCGCCACCACCGTGGCGTCGTGCCTGGCCGGCGGCTACAACGTCACCGCTGCGGTGGTCGACCGCGCCGGCCAGTTGCGCGCGCTGCACCGCGCCGACAACGCCGGGCCACACACCCTCGGTGCCGCACAGGCCAAGGCCTTCACGTCCGCATCGGCCAGGAACAACACGCTGGCGATGATGGACGCCGCACAGAAGAACCCGGCGGCAGCCAACCTGGTGCACATCCCCGGCTTCCTGCTGCTGGGCGGCGGTGTGCCGGTGAAGGTGGGCAACGACGTCATCGGCGCCATCGGCGTGGGTGGTGCGCCGGGTGGCCACCTGGACGAACAATGTGCCGTGTCCGCCATCGAAAAAGCCAAGGACCTGCTGAAGTGAAGGCCCTTGCCATCACCCTCGTGCTGGCGCTGGCCGCAGCGGCCGCCGCCTTGCCCCTGCATGCGCAGGTGCCGCCCACGGCCACCGAAGCGGCGGCCTACCAGGGCCTGCATGCGGCGGCGCACCGGGGCGACCTGGCCGCCATCCAGCGCCTGGCCACAAACAAGGCAGCGCTGTCTGCCCGCGACGGTGCCGGCCGCACGCCTTTGCATGTCGCCACCTTTGCACGTCAGCCCCAGGCGGTGCGGGCCCTGCTGCAGGCCGGCGCCGACCCCGCGGCGTTTGAGCAAGGCCGCTACGACGCCGTGACCATCGCCGCCGTGGCCGACGACGAAGAAACATTGCGTGTGCTGCTGGCCGGTGGTGCCAGCGCCCGGCTCGTCACCAGCCGCTACGACGGCACCGCACTGATTGCTGCCGCGCACCTGGGCCATGACGGCGTGGTGCGCCAGCTCATCCAGGCAGGCGCGCCGCTGGACCACGTGAACAATCTGCACTGGACGGCCGTGATCGAATCCATCGTGCTGGGTGACGGCGGCGCGCGCCACCAGGCCACGCTGAAGGCGCTGCTGGACGCTGGTGCCAGCACGCGACTGGCCGACCGCAACGCGGAAACACCGCTGCAACTGGCGCGTGCGCGGGGTTACACCGCGATGGTGCAGATGCTGCAGGCCGCAGGCGCGCGTTGATGCGTGCAAGCCCAGCACGCAGCGGACCCAGCGGCCTGGCCGCCTGGCGCCGCTGCAGCCCGTCGACCGGCCTGCGCCCCGTGGTGGCCGGTGTGCCCTGGGGTGTGCAGAATGCCGGCATGCCGCTTCGCCTTTGTCCACCGGATGCTCGTCGCCGAAGCTGCCTGCTGGCGACGTTGACGTGGCTGCCCTGGCCCGCACTGGCCGCCGACGCACCCTTGCGCGAAGCGATGCGCCGCGCCGAGGCCCTGCGCGACGATGCGCTGCGCGCCGGCGACCAAGCCTTCGGCGCCGTGGTGCTGCGCGGCGCGCTGATCGTCGGCGCTGCGCCCAGTCGTGTGGTCACTGCCACCGACCCCACCGCGCATGCCGAGATGGAAGCCATCCGCGATGCGGCGCGGCAACTGCGAACGCGCGACCTGTCGGGCTGCGTGCTGGTCTCCACCTCGCGCCCCTGTCGCATGTGCGAGGCCGCCGCCGGCTGGGCCGGCATCTCGCGCATGGTCTACGGCGAGGCCTTGATCGACGCGGGCGCGCCCCGATGAGGCGCCGCACGCTGCTGGCCATCGGTGCGACAGTGTCCGGGTGGGCCGCTGCCGATGTGCCCGCACTGGTCGGCGCGGCCGAAGCCGGCGACAGGGTGGCGTTGCGGCGGCTGCTCGATGCCGGCGTGCCGGTGGACAGCCGCGATGCGCGTGGTCGCACCGCCTTGCTCGCCGCCACGCACGCGAACCGCATCGACGAGGCACGGCTGCTGATCGAGCGCGGTGCCGACGTGAACGCCAAAGACGAGATGCAGGACTCGCCGTTTCTCTATGCCGGCGCACAGGGGCGGCTGGTGATCCTGCGCATGACACTCGCCGCTGGCGCAGACTTGCGGAGCACCAACCGCTACGGCGGCACGGCATTGATCCCGGCGGCGCATCACGGCCATGTCGAGACGGTTCGCGAGCTGCTGAAGACCCGGATCGACGTCGACCATGTCAATCGCCTTGGTTGGACGGCACTGCTCGAGGCCATCATCCTGGGTGACGGTGGCGCTGCACACACCGAGATCGTGCGCCTGCTGGTTGCGCACGGCGCCAGCGTGCACCGCGCCGATGCCCAAGGCGTGACGCCGCTGGCGCACGCCCAGCAGCGGGGGCAGCGCACGATTGTCGAGATCCTGCGGCGGGCCGGCGCACGCGCCTGAAGACGCCTCCAACCCGGACGCCACCGCCGAAGAAGGTCCGAAGCGCCTGCCCCGCTGCCGAGCACGCTTCGCCTTCAGCCCGCCTGCTTGCGCAGACACGCCGGCATCTCCGAACGGGCGCAGGCGTGCCCAACGAGAAGCTGACCGAGGTCATGGGCGACGCCGTGACGCAGGAGCAGACCTTCGCGCACGCCAACGGGTTCAGCGTTCGTGACTGATGAAGCGATGGCGCAAGCGGCGGGAATCACTGCCTCGGCGCCACAGGCGCATGACGAAGCGCGCCGCGCGCGCCAGCGCGTTGTCCAGCGCCGTGCGCCAGTCGCTGGCCACGGAGGCGACGACCACCGAGCCGGCGCCATCGGTCCGGAGTTCCACCTGGCAGCGCTTGTCGATGCCGCCGCGCGGTCCGTTCACGTCCGACATCTGCACCTCGGCCCGAGGCACCAGCCAGCCCAGGCGTCGCAGCACGAAGCGCACACGGCGCTCGGTCAGGTCGCGCAGGTCGGTGGCTTGCGGATGGCGGGACTTGAAGAGCACTTGCATCATGGATCTCCAGCGGTTGGGGGACAAACGGAATGTGGAGCGCCTGGCGGTTCTGAAAAAGCAGCCTTTCCAGAACGCGAACATCGGACGAACCTGAACACAGGACGAAGCTTCGGCCGCAGACTTCGGGGTCTTGGCGGCTCCGGCTGGCGTTGCAGCGCGCGAGCCTTGTTGGCAAGCCACCCTATGGAGAAACACCCGATGCCCGATGCGCGCGGGCGACGAAGCCTGCGGCCTGGACCGTCTGCGCCGGCTCGACCCTGTGGGACGCGAGGCCCTGTGCTTTGGCGAGGTGAGCGACCTCCCGCTCGCCGATCTGCTGGACCTGCCCGGCGCAGCTGGGGGGCGTGCGGGACCTGCACTTCTCCGGCGACGACCTCTGCATCCTGGCCGGCCCGACGATGGTGCTGAACGGGGACATCCGCGTCCTCAAGTGGCCGGGCGCCCGGCCCACGCTGGCGGCCAACCGCGAGCCGGGGCGCTTCGAGTCGGCACTGACCGAGTCGGTGCCCCTTCCGCACGGAGGTGGCAGCAAGCGCGCCAAGGCCATCTGCGACCTGCCGCCGACCTTGTCGGACGGCAAGGTGGTTCAGCCCGGAACTGCCGTCTCGGCCGGCCACGGAGCGGCGCCTTCGCTCGACTGTCCGCGCCGAACTGAAGGCGGCGTGCGCGGCCCGCCTGTCACTTCGTATTTTCCGAAGTCAGTCTCTTATTGAATCTGCTTTTTCCGGCTCTGCTCTGGCCACAGAGTCTGGCTGTCGCAATTTCCCACGGGCTTGACCATGAATCTTCACTTTGGGCTCCAACGATCTCGAAGGGCCGCTTTCCGAGCGACGTGGGTGGAGCATCGACGCGGCGCGCGGGTGGCGGCCACTCCCGCAGGTGAACTCTCTCTGCGCCGGTTGCGGCTCGAATAGCCAGCGTTCAAGGCGGCCAACCACGGCAGCCAGAGGCGGCGATTCCGCTGCCTTGGCTATCCATCACAAGCTCACCACCGAAGGCACTTCTCCATGCGCAGCTATCCCCACAACAGCCCTGAAGCCGCCGCGCGCATCGTCGCGCTGGTCCTCATCTCCGACGGTCATGTGTGCAGTTCCGAGTTCGACATCCTCAAGCAACTGGGCGCCGAGCGTGAGCTCGGCCTGGAGCCCCATCTCCTGCCGCACATCGTTCACACGCTGTGCGAAGAACTGCTGCAGGGTGGGTACGAAACAGGTTCTCTCATGGGCAATGTCGATGACAGCGCCTTGGCGTCCTTGATGGCCGAGATCTCAGAGCCGGCGCTGCAAAGGAAGGTGTTGCGTCTGTCTCTGGCCGCGGCGCGGGCCGACGGCCACCTGTCCGACGGTGAAACCCTGGTCGTCGAGGCCGCCCGGCGCCATTGGAAATTGATCGAGGGTGAAGAGCCGGGCGCTCCCGGATCGGCGCACCGTCACGCCGCCTGACTGCGGCCGACCCAACGCGTTCAAGGTCGTGCCGCTGCCACCACTTGCATCACCAAGGGGTGGTGCTGTCCTCGGCGTGAACGGATGGCGTGGATTTCTTCCAGCACACCGTCGCAACGGCCCAGCAGCCGCAGGCCACGCATCAGCGCGGCGTCGGCTGCACCAAGGCGGCTGACCGGAAACACGCCAAGGCCCCTGGCGGCAAACAGGGCAAGCAGCGCACTGTCCTCGAACTCGCCAACGATGTGCGGCCGCAGTCCCTGCGCATCGAACCAGCGGTCCAGCCGAGGCCGCAGGGCCGAGTGCCCGGTGGGAAGCAGCACGGGCAGCGTGGCCAGCGACTGCGGAAACCCCGCCACGGCGGCTTTCGACCGGCGACTCGACCAGCCGTTCACCCGTCAAGCGCAGATTCGGGTTGTGGGGTGCGGGCTGCCCCGCCAACACCAGATCCAGGTGGTGCATGGCCAGTTCGGCCAGCAGTTGCTCGAACTCGCCCTCATGGCAGAGCAGCCGCAGCGTCGGCGTTGCCAGCACCGGCGCCAGCAGCGCGTGCGCTGCCAGCTTCGAGATGCCGTCGGACAGTCCGACAGCCAGACGTGCGACCTTGCCGCTGGCTGCTTCGCGAACCTCTTCCGGAACGAGCTGCCCCAGCTGGAAGATCTCCTCGGCGCGGGCAAAGGCGGCCTGGCCCGCCTCGGTCATCGCGACGCCGCGACCGGCGGGCTTGAGCAACTGGTGGCCGAGCGCCTTCTCGAGTTCTCGCACCTGGGCACTGATGGTCTGCACCGCCATGTCCAGCCGTTCAGCTGCACGGGCGAAGCCGCCTTCCTTGGTGACGACCCAGAAGTAGTACAAGTGTCGGTAGTTGAGCATGGCGGCTCCACATCGGAAAAGACGCAGTCTATGTCTGTCCAAAGCTGGTTTTTACGAATGGTGATTCGCCCGACGATGGCACCTGCAACCTCATCAGGGAGATCGTTCATGTTCTACGCCATCAGCTGGTTTGTCGTGTTTGGCCTGCTGGCGCTCTGGTCGCTGGGCGCCTGGGCCTTTCACGCCGTCGCCCTCTGGGCGGTCTCCAATGCCGGCGCGCTGAATGGCGCCACACCGGGCCTCGAGGGCCTTCGTCTGCCGGATTGGTTGGCGCCCTGGGTGCCGCCGGAGATCGTGCAGGCGGTGACTTCGCTGCTATCTGGCCTGGCGCCCGCTGTGGAGGGTCTGCTGCAAGCGGCACCCTCACTGGCGGGCGGCCTGAGCGCTGCCACCTGGGTGATCTGGGGCCTGGGCAGTGTGCTGCTGGTCCTGCTGGGCGCGGGCCTGCACCTGCTCGTTGCGCTGTGGCGGCGCCGCAGTGGCGGCTCTGGTCCCGAGCCTCGCCCGCCGGTGGCCGCTTGACGGGTTGGGCAGGACGGCGCCGACTGTCGATGCTGCTCCGCGTGCAGCTTCCCGCCGGTTCGAACCTGGCGCTGACGCTCAGGCCGACACCAACGTTGCCAAAGTGGCAATGCAGCCTGCGCTTGGCGGGTGTTTGTGACTACAGTGCCCGATCATGAACATGCTGATCTTTCTCGGCGGGCTGATCCTGCTGGTCATCGGCGCCAACGCGCTCGTGCGCGGCGCTTCCAAGCTGGCCCTGTCGTTCGGCATCAGCCCGCCCATCGTCGCCTTCGGCACCAGCGCGCCCGAGGTCGCGGTGAGTGTCGGTGCCGTGCTCGACGGCAAGACCGACATTGCCATCGGCAACGTGGTGGGCAGCAGCATCTTCAATGTGCTGTTCATCCTTGGCATGAGCGCGCTGATCGCGCCACTGGTGGTCAACATCCAGCTGATCCGTCAGGAAGTGCCGATCATGATCGGCGCGAGCCTGCTGCTGCTGGCGCTGGGTTTGGACGGCCGACTTTCGTTCTTCGACGGTGGCCTTCTCTTCGTGCTGCTCGTGTCGTACACGGTGTTCCTCATCGTGCAGTCGCGGCGCGAAACACAGGCCGCCAAGGATGAGTATGCCCATCAGATCAAGCCCGCTGAAGCCGGCGCTTGGGACAGCCGGCTGCCTGCACAGCTGCTGCTCATCGGCGCCGGCCTGGCGGCGCTGGTGTTTGGATCCGAGTACCTCGTGCAGGCCTCGGTGAACTTCGCCAAGGCCATGGGCGTGAGCGACTTGATCATTGGCCTGACCATCGTCGCCGCCGGCACCAGCATGCCCGAGGTGGCCACCAGCATCACCGCAGCCATCAAGGGCGAGCGCGACATTGCGGTGGGCAACGTGGTCGGCAGCAACACCTTCAACATCCTGGGCTGCCTGGGCTTGTCGGGCCTGGTGTCGGGTGACCTTGGCCTGGCCATGGCGCCGTCGCTGCTGGCCTTCGACATCTGGGTCATGCTGGCCGTGGCGCTGGCTTGCTTGCCGGTTTTCATCACCGGCCGCGAGATCGCGCGCTGGGAGGGCGGCGTATTCCTGGGCTACTACGTCGCCTACGTGGCCTACCTGGTCCTGGCCGCGCAGCAGCACGCCGCGCTGCAGGCGTTTTCGGGCGTCATGCTGGGCTTCGTCGTCCCGCTGACGGTGGTGACGCTGGTGGTGGTGCTGATCAGGCGTCCGAGTGCAGCTGATGCACCGTGAGTGCACGTGCCGTGGTAGGGGCACTCACACAAGGCAACACCGGCCCGACGCCACGACCATGCATGATCGGTGCCGATCGCTTCCGAAGACAAACTGGATGAACCGCACCGCCATCACCCTCGCCACCACGCTGGCCTTGCTCGCGGCACTGCCAGTCGCGGCGCAGTCCAGGAAGAAGCCGGCGCCCCGGGCCGTGCAAGTGGTGGCGCCGCTGGTGTTGCCGCCAGCAGCCGGCGAGCAGTTGGCGGCGGCCGCGCTGATCCTCTTCGGCGACTATGCGTGCGAACACGGCAAGTCGCTGCGGGTCAGCCTCAATCCGAAGTTCGACGGCTATGTCGACCTGCTGTTCGACAAGCAGCTGTTCACGCTCAAACCTGTCCTCTCGCAAACCGGTGCGCTGCGGCTGGAGGACGTGCGAGGGCGCTTGCTGCTGGTGCAGATCGCCATCAAGTCGATGGTGATGGACGTCAAAGTCGGCCGGCGCCTGGTCGACGACTGCGTGCATGGGACGCAGTCCGACAACCGTCGCCAGCAGGACCAGGCGGCGGGCGAGGCGGCTGCGCAGGCGGCCAGCGCAGCCACCGCAGTGCCCCTTGCCCCGCCGGCTTCGGGCGCGGACGCCGGCGCGCGCTAGAGCGGCTGAACCCCACAGGGGAACTGCCGGCCAGCAGCGGGCATTGTCGACAGGCCGTGCTCGGGTTGCTGCAGCGTGACTTGCGGGGCCAAGGGGTCTACGCTCGGGGCCCCGAGGCCAGGGGCGTGGCAGGCACGCTGCGTCGGCTCGGCCACGGCGCCGCTGCAGGGTTTTGTCTTCATTCGGGGCAGGCCATGTCGATTTGGCCGCCTGCCGTTCGACCATGGGACAGGGGCGCCCTCGGGTGGGCGCGCCGACCGGTCAAGCCAACAGGAGTGAAGACATGTCATACATCGACGGTTTTGTGATCGCGGTCCCCACCGCCAACAAGCAGAAGTTCATCGAGCACGCGCGCCACTTCGACGCCATGTTCATCGAGCTGGGCGCAATCCGGGTGATCGAAGCCTGGGGCGACGACGTGCCCGACGGCAAAGTCACCGACTTCCGCCGCGCAGTGCAGGCCACGGCCGAAGAGACAGTGGCCTTTTCGTGGGTCGAATGGCCAGACAAGGCCACGCGCGATGCCGCCATGAAAAAGATGATGGAAGACCCGCGCATGGACCCGTCCACACCCGGCAACCCGCCCATGCCCTTTGACGGCAAACGCATGATCTTCGGCGGCTTCGAACCGGTGGTCGAAGTGAAGGCTTGAGCGGCAGGAGCGACGCCGCGGCTGGACGGGCCACCCGTTGCGTCGGGCGTCTGTCGCCAAGCTTGTTTCGGTGACGGCCCGCAGGCTTACCGCTGAGCAAAGGCGCGCGTGAAGAAGTCCACGCTGCCGAAGTTGCCGGACTTCAAGGCCAGGTGCAGACCGCCCTCGTGTGACGCATGGGCGGCAAAACACCAGGGCACGCCGGGGTCGATCTGCGGCCCGATGCGCAGTTGCGTGATGCCCAGCGCCTGCACGCAGGCGCCAGACGTTTCGCCCCCGGCCACGAGCAGCCGGCCCACGCCGGCCCGCACCAGACCGGCCGCCACGCGTGCCAACGTGGCTTCGACCAGCGCGCCGGCTTTGTCGGCACCCAGTTGCGCCAGCACCGCGCGCACGGCTTCGGCTTCGGCGGTGGCGTACACCAGCACCGGGGCCTGCGCCGACAAGCGGGGACGCGCCCAGGCCAGCGCCTGCGCGGCCAGGTCCTCGCCGGCGGCCAGGCGCAGCGGGTCGATGGCCAGCGCCGCCCCACCACGCGCCACGAAGTCGGCCACCTGAGCCTGGGTGGCTGCCGAGCAACTTCCACTGACCACCGCGCACGTGCCGCGCGGGGGCGGCAGTTGCGCAGCCTGCATGCCGGGCCGCAGGCCGTGCAGCGCCGGGATGCCGATGGCCAGACCCGAGCCGGCCACCACCAGGGCCAAGTGCTGCGAGGCCGCCGCCAGCGTGCGCAGGTCGGCGTCGCCCACCGCGTCGGCAATGCCGAAGGCCACGCCCTGGGCTCTCAACTGGTCGATGCGGGCGAGCACCGCAGCCGCACCCTGGGCCACCACGCGGTGGTCGATGAGCCCGGCCCGGGCCTGGCGCAGTTGGACCTGCATCAGGCGCACCAGGTTTGCGTCGGTCATCGGGGTCAGCGGGTGGTGGCGCATGGGGCTGTCAGACAGCAGCACGTCGCCCACAAACAGATGGCCCTTGAAGACCGTGCGGCCGTTCTCCGGAAAGGCCGGCGTCACCAGGGCAAACTCGGCGCCGGCACCAGCCGGCGCGTCGGCCATCAAGGCCTGCGCCACCGGGCCGATGTTGCCCTGCGGCGTGCTGTCGAAGGTGCTGCAGACCTTGAAGTACACCTGCGGCGCGCCTTGCGCCCGCAACCAGCGCGCGGCGGCCACGCTGTGCGCCACGGCTTCGGCCACCGGCGCGGTGCGCGACTTCAGCGCCACCACCACGCAGTCCACCGCCTCGATCGGCTGGGTGGGCACGCCGATGGTCTGCACCACGCGCATGCCCGCGCGCACCAGGTTGTTGGCCAGGTCGGTCGCGCCGGTGAAGTCGTCGGCCACGCAGCCAAGCTTCAGGCCGGGTGTTGTCATGCCGTCCCGCGCGCCAGGGGGGCGATGCGCGTGTAGCGCCAGATCTGCTTGCTGGACACCCAATCGGCGGTGATCACGTTCATCTCAACGAAGTGCGCCGACTGCAGGTGAACCTGGAACGCGGACTCGTCGTCGTACACCTCGTACAGAAAGACCAGCGTCGGGTCTGCCGGGTCACAGCACACGTCGAACTGCCGGCAGCCCGGTTCGGTGGCCAGCGACTGCGTGGCGTTGGCCACGATGGCCTGCCGGAAGGCCTGCACGTGCGCGGGGTGGATGTGGAACTTGACGACAACGACCAGCATGCCCGGGCTTCCTTTCGGGGGTTGACGGCTTCAGCGCAGCAGCCACACCGGCAGCATGGGCAGTGCTTCGACGTAGGTGATGAGCATCAGCACGACCAGCGACACCACAAACAGAGGCACCAGCGCGCGCGAGATGGCACCCACGCCAACCTCGCCGATCTTGGCCGCCACGAACAAGGTACCGCCGACCGGCGGCGTGTACAGCCCGATGGCCAGGTTGCACGTCATCACCAGTCCCAGGTGCACCGGATCGACCCCGAACGAAGCCGCCAGTGGCACGAACAGCGGAGCCGTCAGCACCAGTGCCGGCAGCGGCTCCAGGAAGATGCCCAGCACCAGCAGGAACAGGTTGACGATGAGCAGGAAGGTCCACCGGTTGTCGGCCACCGAGCGGGTCCACTCCATGACCAAAGCGGGGACCTGCTCGACCGTGATGACCCAGGCCAGCGCGGCCGTCGCGCCCACCACCACCATGACCACCGCACTCGTCAGGAACGAGCGGTACAGCAGCGCGGGCAGGTCGCGCCAGCCGATCGACCGGTACCACAGCATGGCCACGAGCAGGCCGTACACCACGGCCACGGCGGCCGATTCGGTGGGCGTGAAGAAGCCGCTCCAGATGCCGCCCAGGATGATGGCCGGCATCAGCAGCGCCGGCAGTGCGTCGACAAAAGAGCTGCGGATTTCTTCTCGAGACGCACGTTGGCCGCCGCGGTCGCAGCCCGTGCTGATGCCGTACCACACACACACCAGCATCAACCCGATGCCAAACAGCACCGCCGGAACGATGCCCGACAGGAACAGGTCGCGCACCGACACACCCGCGATGTACCCGAACACCAGCAGCGGGATCGACGGCGGCATGATGATGGCCAGCGTGCCGGCGCTGGCCACCAGGGCCGAGGCGAAGGCCTTCGAGTAGCCCTGACGCGCCAACGCGGGAATCATCACCGTGCCGATGGCGGCAGCACCCGCGATGGCCGACCCGGACACGCCACCGAACAGCAGACACGACGCGACGGTGACGATGCCCAGACCCCCGGGCAGCGACCCGAACAAGGCACGTGCCAGGCGGATGATCCGCTCACCGACGCCACCACGCGAAAACAACTCTCCGGCCACGATGAACAGCGGCACCGCGATCAGGATGAACGGTTCCACCCCCGAGATGAAGGTCAGGAAGATGGTCTCCAGCGGGTGGCTCAGCTCGAACAGGGTGATCGAGAGCACGGTCGTGGCCAGGAGTGACCACACCAAAGGCAAACCCAGCAGTGCCAGGCCAAAGAACAGCACCATGATGGCAATGAGCAGCATCGATGACCTTCAGGCGGTGCTGGCGCCCACAGGCGCATAGCGTTGCTGGCGGGGTACGCCGCGTGCAATCTGCAGCAGGTCCCAGGCGACGAACACCAGGGCGATCGCCGAGCCCACCGGCAGCGAGAGGTACTGAATCGCCATCGGCCAGTCGAGCACCGTGAGCACGCTGCCCCAGCCGGCGTTGGCCGCCACGCCACCCTTCCACACCAGCAGAACCAGCACGCTGGCCACAGCAGCCTGGATGCATGCGTCGGCCAGGAGCCGGGGCTGCGGCTCGGGCAGCAGGTCGATCATTTCGGTGACAGCCATGTGCGCGTTGCGCCGCACCGCCGCTGCGACGCCCAGGAACGTGGTCCATACCGTCACCAGCTCGCCGAACTCGGTGGTCCAGGCGATGTCTGCATCGAAGGCGTGCAGCACCACGTTGCAGAACACCACCAGCACCAGGGCACCGCCGAGCAGCACGATGCAGGTGTCGACGGCCAGGCCGAGCCAGCGCAGTGGCGCTGGCTCGGCGGGCCCGGGCGGAAGCAGCGGCATGGGAGATGCGGCCCTACTTGACCGTCTTGCGAACGGCTTCTGCGTCCTTCAGGAACGCATCGACGTCGGCGCCGTACTTCTCGCGCGCTTTGGCGTACACCGGCTGCACCGCGGTGCGGAAGGCCGCGACGTTGGGTTGCCGGTTGATCTTGGCACCCTTGGCTGCCATCTCCTTGAGCTGGTTCTCGTCGTTGCCCGAGATCATCTCGCGGCTGAACTTTGCGGCGATCACCGCCGCTTCTGTCATCGCCTTCTGGTCTGCCGGCGACAGCCTGGCCCAGGTCTTCTCGCTGATGGCCAGAGGAATCGGGCTGTAGACGTGGTTGGTCAGCGTGACGTTGGGCGCGACCTCGAAGAACTTGTTCGAGAAGATGGTGTCGACGGGGTTTTCCTGTCCGCTGACGGCACCCTGCTGAATGGCCAGATAGACCTCGGGCAGCGGCATGATCTGGATGTTGAAGCCCATGGCCTCCAGGGTCCAGCGCATCATTTCGTTGGGGAAGGTGCGCAGCTTCTTGCCCGCAGCGTCGGTCGGCGAGTTCAGCGGGTCCCTGGTGGTCATGCTGCGGAAGCCCGCCTCCCAGGTGGCCAAGAACCGGAAACCCTTGGCGGGTGCCTTGGCAAACTGTTCTTGCAGCCACTGGCTCTCGTCGTAGAGCTTCCAGCCTTGTGCGTAGCTCTCGACCAGGAAAGGCATCATCGTCAGGTTCAGGCTCGGCACATGCGGCGCGAAGCTGCCCGTGGCCGAAACCGTGAAGTCGATGCCCCCGAGCGCCAGTTGCTCGATGTTCTTCGGGTCGTTGCCGAGCTGGCTGCAGCAGAACACCTGCACCTTGTATCGACCCTGGGTCAGCTCTTCGACCTTCTTCGCAAAGACCTGCGCGGCTGCCTGACGGGCGCCCCCTTGCTGGTCGGTGTGACTGAACTTCAGCACGGTCTGCGCGCTGGCGGGCAGTGCCAGCACACAGGCGGACGCCAAGGCGGCGACCATGAGGCTTTTCTTGAACATGAGAGTCTCCTTTTTCACGGTTTGTCGGGGTCGAACTCGTTCATCACCACCCGGCGGCCGGTGGCGTTGGACTGATAGACGGCGGCCTGCACCACCAGGTTGGCGAGGTAGCTCGCAGCGCCGTTTTCAAGCACCGTGCCACGCTGCAGATGCGACAGCACATGCGCCTGAAGCGCGGTGCACGCTCCGCCGAAGGCGCCCGGTCCGCCTGGCTCATACAGGTGCTCGGCCTCGGCGCCGCCCTGGGGCTTGAACCACAGCCGCGCGTCGCCGTCCAGGCGCAGGACACCTGCTGCACCCTCGAGCCACATCTCGCCCATCGTGCGGCGCGTGTCCTGGGCCACGTGGTCGTTCAGGCGATTGCCATCGAAGAGGCCGATGCGGTCGTCGTCGAACTCGAAGTGAATGACACCCGCGTCTTCGCCCGCGATCACCGGATTGAGCCTGCGCAGCCGCGCCGTGACGGCGTGCACTTCGCCCATCAGGTAGCGGAAGGTGTCGATGAAATGAACCGCGGTCTCGCGCACCAGCAACTGCGGCATCTGCTGGAAGTAGGGCTGACGGTCCAGGTAGGCCTGCGGCCCCTGTCCGTCACCTGGCCGCAAGCGAAAGCTGATGCCGTGCAGGCGGCCGAAAAACCCGATGTCGATCAGGCGGCGACATTCGCGGAACCAGGGCGTGAAGCGAAAGTTCTCGTGCACCACCAGCGGTGTGCGCTGCTGTGCCGCCAGAGCCGTCAGGGCGCGGGCCTCGGCCAGATCGCGCCCGAAGGGTTTTTGGCAGATCACCGGCAGGGCACGCGCCAGCGCCGCGGAGACCACCGCCTGCTGCGCGGCCGGTGGCAAGACCACGTCCACCAGCGTCGGCCGCGTTTCGTCCAGCAGCGACTGCAGGTCGGTGTGGGTGCGGCTGACCCCGAAGCGCTGCGCCTGGGCCGCCAGACGCCCGGCGTCGGTGTCACACAGGCCCACCACTTCGGCACCGCACGCTCGCCAGCCTTCCAGGTGGAAAGCGGCAAAGTAGCCAGCACCGATGACGGCGATGCGGGGTGCCGTCACAGCCGCTCCACGACCGCACGCACGATGTCGGCAGTGCCGCTGCGGCCACCGAAGTCCCGTGGACGAACGGCACCGCTCACGAACGAGGCTTCCAGAGCGGCCTGGATGGCGCGCGAGCCGTCGGCCAGCGCGGGGTCGCCGTGGCGCACGGCCAACCAGTCCAGCATCATGGCCGCCGACAGCAGCATGGCGCTGGGGTTGGCGATGCCCTGGCCCGCGATGTCGGGCGCGGTGCCGTGGGCCGGCTGGAAGACGGCGTGGTGCAGCCCGATGTCGGCCGAGGGCGCCATGCCCATGCCTCCCACCAGTGCAGCGATCAGGTCCGACAGGATGTCGCCAAACATGTTCTCGGTGACCAGCACGTCGCAGTCCCAGGGGCGCATCACCAGGTTCAGGGCCATGGCGTCCACGTAGGTGTGGTCAACGGTGATGTCGGGGTGGGCCTGCGCGCGTTCGGTGAACACCTGGCGCCAGAAGGCCATCGACGTGAACACATTGGCCTTGTCGACGTTGGTGACGTGGCCGCGCTTGCCCTGTGCCTTGCGCTGCCGCGCCAGCTCGAAGGCGAAGTCGCAGACACGTGCGGTGCCGGCGTGGGTGATCTTCATCGTGTCGTAGACACACGCGTCGGCGCCTTGCCCTTCGGTGCGCCCGCGACCACGGGCGTAAAACAGGCCCTCGGTGCTTTCACGCACCAGCACCAGGTCGATGTGTGCGGCTCGCGGGTCGGCCAGCGGGACGGGCAGGCCGGGCCACGTGCGAATGGGCCTCACGCCGGCGTACAGGTCCAGCGCGAAGCGGATGTCCAGCTGCGGAATGATCTCGGTGCCGTCGGCACCGCGCACGTGCGGCAGGCCCATGGCGCCGAAGAGGATGGCGTCGGCCCTGCGGCAGGCGTCCAGGGTGGCGGCCGGCAGGCTGTCGCCGCTGTCCACGTAGTGCTGGGCGCCGGCCGGGTGCTCGGTGCAGACGAAGTGGCGGCCCAGGCGCGGTCCGAGTGCTTGCAGCAGCGTCAGTGCAGCCTGCGTGACCTCGACCCCGATGCCGTCACCGGGCAGAACTGCGATGTCGTAGCTTGTCATGTGGCGGCTCACATCTGCGCGAGCTTGAAGCGCTCGAAGAGGGCCAGCAGTTCAGCGCCCGCACGCTCGCGGTGGGCCCGGTTCACGCGGGATGCACCTTCGGCGTCGCCTGCGCGCAGGCGCTCGACCAGTTGCATGTGTTCTCGCGTGCTGTTCACAGGCTTGGGGCGCAGGCGCAACGTGAACATGCGGGCGCGGTGGGCGCGGTCCCAGTGGTTCATCACCGTGGCCTGCAGGTGACGGTTACCGGCCAGTTCCAGCAACTGCGCGTGGAACAGTTCGTCGGCCTTGGCCCAGGCGTCCAGGTCGTCGACGGCCAGGGCCCGGTCCATGGCGTCGGTGGCATCGACCAAGGGCTTCAACTCCGCGTCGCCGGGCCTGCGGCGCGCCAGGATCTCGGCCGCCATGCATTCCAGCGCGGTCAGGATCTGGTAGATCTCGCGCATGTCATTGGGCGACACGGGCAACACGCGCATGCCGTGGCGAGGCACCACCTCCACCAGGCCCTCGCTCTGCAGCCGCACCAGCGCCTCGCGCACCGGCGTGCGGCTCATGCCCAGCGCCAGTGCCACCTCCTGCTCCAACGCCCGGTGACCCGGCGGCCACACGTTGTCCAGGATGCGCCGGCGGATCTGCTCGTGGGCTGCGTCGACGAGCGAGGCCGTGGGCTGGCTGTTTGCGGTCATGTGGTGTTCCAGTGGATGGGGGTGGCGCCGGCCACCGGCATCGGCAGGGTGGCGAGACGGTCGCCCAGCAGGCAACCCAGTACGGCGGTGCGCCGGTCCGGCCCGGCAAAAGCGATGCTGGAGATGTTGCGCAGCACCTCGCTGCGGATGCCGTCCAGGTGCGGGCGGTCCATGGTGTCGCTGTCGTAGGCCGCCTCGATCCAGGCCAGGTGCGCCGGGTCTGCGTCCTGCAGCCACACCGTCTGGTTGCCATCGGGCGCCACGCGGATGAGCCGGTTGCTGACGATGCTCACCACCCAGGCGCAGCCTTCTTCGTCGAAGGCCAGACCGTCGGGGAAGGTGCCGGGGCCGAACTCGGCGACCCGTTGTTTGTCGCCGAGGCTGCCGTCGGCATGCACCGCAAAGCGCGAGAGCCGGCGTGCGAAGGTTTCGTTCACGTAGAGCCAGGCACCACTGGGGTGCAGCGCAACTTCATTGGTGTAGCCCAGGTGATCGGCCACGAGCCGCGCACCCCGTGCATCGACGCAGACGATGAAGCCATCGCCACCGTCTCGGCGGTAGCCGAGGGCGCGGGGTGTGCGCCGCGTGCTGACCGTCACCCAGGTGCGACCGTCGGCGTCGGGCAGCACGAAGTTGGTGGGCGGCAAAGGCAGGCCCCCCACTTGCTGCAACCAGGGGGTGACGCCGCCGTCGCGGGTCAGCCGGTAGACACCGCCACTGTCGGCGCCCAAGTGGGCCAGCAAGAAGCTGCCGTCGGACAACATCGCGATGCCACCATCTGGCAGCGTGCCGGTGTAGAGCAACTGGCTGCCGTCTGCCCGCAGGTGCGCCACGCCGCCGCGCCAGTCCGCGGTGTAGAGATCGCCATTGGCCGTGGCCAGCACGCACTCGGGTCGGTGCAGTCCCTGACCGCGCCAGCGCAACGTTTGCAGGTCAGCAATGGGCCCCACGTTGACGTCGAGTGCCGCTGGATGGGTGCTGAACGTCTTCATTAATGCATACGTTAGCAAACGCACTAGCGGATTTGATAAGGGAGTTCCCGCAGACGCCAACGTGCATCTCAGGGAATTCGGGCTCTGATGACGTTTGGGCTTCCCATGCGCATGCAAAAAGGCTCACGCTGCCTTCGACCACTCAGGGTCGATTGGCGCCGATGCGCTTCAGGTCGCAACACAGTGCGGCAAGAGTCGTACGTACTCGTCCTGCTCAACTCGACAACACTCGCAGCAGCTTGCTTCGGCATGCCCTGAGCCCGCTCTGCGGGTTCTGCGGGTTCGAACCCTCCATCAGCTTCGAGAAGGCCGCGGCCGCATCGACGACACCCACGTGCCGCTGCCCTGGGCGGCCGCCGTGACGCGATCCTGCACTTCGCGGGCAAGTGGCCCTGAGCTTGCTGCGCAAGGTGCTTGCGTAGCAGTGCCATCAAGGTCGACTCCGGCCTGCCATCGGCCCAGGTGGCCGTCGGTCGTCGGGCTTGGGGCGCGATGGCTGAAGGACGGCTGTCGAATCAGCCGCGCCGGGCCAGGACGCGCCATCTGCCGAAGCGGGCCATGGCTCTTCGCGGCGCACCCGCTGGCCCATCTGGGCGATGTCTCGCCGGCCTGTGTTCGACAACATGGCGATCCTGCACAGGCTGCAGGTTCACTCTCGACAAGCCGCCACCTCGAAAGCATGGGCGGTGGCTTGCGGGCGCACGGCTCAAAACAGGATGTTCACGATGACTTCTCGCACCTCTTCCACGAAGATCTGGCTGCGCCGGTTGGGCCAGGGCCTGGCGGCGGTCTGCACTTTGATGGGGCTGGCCGTCGGCATGGGCCTGTGGCTGGCCGACGCCAAGGCGGACCGCCGCTTCAGCTTGACGCCGGGCACCGTGCTTGTCCCCACCGGTGAGGCTGCCTTGGCCCGTGGCCGCTACCTTTACGGTTCGCGGGGCTGCGCCGACTGTCACGGTGCCGATGGCGGTGGACGGACGTTTGCCGACAGCGGGCCGGTGCGCCTGGCCGGCCCCGACATCACCCGCGGTGGCCGGTCGGCCGGTTACGGCGGCGAGGACTGGGTGCGCGCGGTGCGCCACGGCGTGGCCCCTGGTGGACGACCGCTGCGCATCATGCCCAGCGAGGACTACAACCGACTGACGGATGCCGACCTCGGCGCGCTGGTGGCATTCGTGCAGTCCCTGCCACCGCAGCAGGGCCGGGTGGCCACGCTGCAGTTGCCCTTGCCGGCACGCCTGGCCTACGGGTTCGGCTTGCAGGACGACGCCGTGGATCGCATCGATCACCGGCTTGCGCCGGAACCTCCGGTGCCGGAGGGCACGACGGTTGAGCATGGTCGCTACGTGGCCCAGATGTGTGTGGCGTGCCACGGCACCGGCTTCTCTGGCGGCCGCATTCCCAGCGCGCCGCCTGACTGGCCCGCAGCCGCCAACCTCACACCCGGTCCTGGCAGCGTGATGTCGCGCTACCCGGATGCCGACAGCTTTGCGCGAATGATGCGAAGCGGCATTCGTCCGGACGGCAGCCGGGTGGCGGTGATGCCCGTCGAAGCACTTTCGAAGATCACCGACACGGACCTCGAGGCCATGCACCTGTTCCTGAGCACGCTTCCCGCGCGGGCAGCCGGGTCGCGTTGACCTGGCGCCGATGAAGAGCCCGTCAAGCGACGTTCACCCGCGTTCAGGAAGCCGCCACGACGGAACCGCAATGGCTACTGATCCTTGCGGGCGCCTGAGGGCTGGCCTGTCGACGCGATCCAGGTCTCTGAGTCGAGAAGCTCGTCGAGTTGGTCGAAGGTCTCGTCGTTCCAACTCGTGCTGCCGGAGCCGATGTCTGCGTCCAGCGCCTTCCTCGAACGTGACCGTGGTGACCTGCCCGTTGCCACCCGCCTCTTCATGGGTTCAGAACAGACGCGAGGTTGGCGTCACTTCCAGGTGGGTGCCGAGGAACGCCATGGGTTCCGAGGCGGCGGGGTGGCGCAACACGAGGCGATACGCGCCGCCCACGCAAACGTCGAGCTCACAGGAGAGCAGCGTCAGGCCAGTTGACTTCGGTACCCACCAGCATTGAAGCAGCTCGGCCTTGGTCCACGCCTCGAACACGATGCGCGCCGGGGCGTTGATGGTTCGCTTGACGACGAGCTCGCGCTCGGACTTCCGCTCCACCGACATCCGATTCTTCGTGGAGCCTGGCTGACTGTTTGTTTCTGCGTCCATCGAGTCTCTCCTTGCGTTTCAGTTGCTCGACCACCTTGTCCAACTCGTCGAAGCGCGCCTCCCAGAGCCGGCGGTAGCTTTCGATTCACATCAGCTCTTCCTCCAGTCGATGCAGGCCAAGCTTGCAGGTCCGCACGCGCCCGACTTTCTCTGCGGTGACGAGCCCCGCCTGTTCCAAGACGCCGACGTGTTTCTTCATCACCGTCATGGCCATGCGGAACTTCTCGGCCAGGTCCGTGATGGAACCGAAGTTCATGAGGCAGCGTGAGGCTGGGCAACCGGTTCGCGCGCGCCGGCTGCCAGGGCAGAGCGGGTCGCTCTGTGTGCGACCTCACGTAGCGACGGCTCGGAGCTCAAGGGCCAGGGCGGATACTGGGCCTGGAGCGGCGCGTCTGGCCCCGGTCGCCAGGTGAATGGCAGCCGTTCAGCCCGCGCTGCGTTGCCCTTCTGCGGCGGCGAGCAGTTCGTCGATCTGGTCCGCAGACTTCGGTCGCGACAGCAGGTAACCCTGCGCCTCGTGAACGCCGAGTTCGCGCAACATCGCCAGCTGACCTGCTGTCTCGACGCCCTCGGCGATCACCTTGTGTCCCAGCGTCCGACCCAGCGTCAGCATCGCGCGCACGATTTCCAGGTTCTGCCTGTTTTCGTGCATGTCCATCACGAACGAGCGGTCGATCTTCAGGCTGTCGATCGGCAGCCGGCCCAGGTACGACAGCGAGGAGTACCCGGTGCCGAAGTCGTCGATCGAAAACCGCACTCCGCTGGCCCTCAGGCTGGCCATGGTGCGCAGGGCAACATCCAGCCGACCCATCAGCATGGTCTCGGTCAGCTCCAGCGTCAGGCTTCCAGGCGTTGCACGGTGGCGGGTCAGCACCTGCTGGACATGGGACGCCAGGCTGATGCGAGTGAGGTCGCGGCCGCAGATATTGACGTGCATGCCCAGGTGCTGCCTGCCCGGCCTGTCGCTCTTCCAGCGCGCCAGCTGAGCCATCGCTTGCTCGATGATCCAGTCCGTGAGCGCTTCGATGTGGCCCGATTCCTCGGCCAGGGCAATGAACACCGCCGGGCTGATGGCACCGCGCTGCGGATGTGTCCAGCGCGCCAGGGCTTCGAAGCCGCTCAGCGCGTAGGGCTCGAGCTGGTAGATCGGCTGGAAGTGCACACCCATCTGTCCTTCGCCGATGGCGCGCCGCAGGTCGGTTTCGAGCGAGAGCTTCTCTGCCACCTTGCTGTGCATGGACCGGTCGAAGCGCACGACGCAGCCACGGCCCGCCGCCTTGGCCTCGTACATCGCCAGATCGGCGTCACGCATGATCTCTTCGGCCGTTCGGTGGCCGAGGTCGCTGAAGGTGATGCCGACGCTCACGCCTGGAATGACCTCGGTGCCCAGCAGGTGTGCCGGGCGGCTCAGTGCGTCGACCACACGATCGGCCAGCTGCAGGCTCATGTCCGGGTCACCGACCGCTTCGACCAGGGCCGCGAACTCGTCACCGCCCAGGCGTGCCACCAAGTCAACGGGGCGCAGGCTGGCGCGCAGCCTGGCCGCCACCTCACGCAGCAGCTCGTTGCCGGCGCCATGACCGAGGCTGTCGTTGACCATCTTGAAGCGGTCGAGGTCCAGGTACAGCACCGCGAACCGCTGGCCGGGGTCGAGCCGAGCCTTCTCCACGGCCGCTTTCAGCATTTCGTGAAAGCTGTGGCGGTTGGCCAGGCCGGTCAGGTCGTCGTGGTGGGCCATGTGGCTGAGGCGGCTCTCGGCGACGTGGCGCGACGTGATGTCATGCAACTGGTAGATCAGGCACTGCCCACCGCCGTCCGGGTCTTCGTACTGACTGCAGTGGACGGCCACCCAGATGTCCTGGCCATCACCGCGCCTGACCTCCACCTCCATCGAGAAGGCATCGTCATGCGAAATCCGTGCGGCCTGGGCGCGGCGCTGCATCAGTGGCGCGTCGGCGGTGTCCAGCAACGTGTCGAAGGGCAGGCCGAGCACGGCGCCGGGCTCCAGCTTCAGCAGGGTGCACAGCGCGTCGTTGGCCTGCAGCACGTGGCCGTCCGGCTTGACGATGACCATGCCGATGGCCGCGTGGCTGAAAGCCGCGGCAAAGCGCTGGTGGCTGAGTGTGGCGTCGTGCTGCGCCAGTGCCAGTTGGTTCTCCTGGTGCAGGCGTTCGGACTCCTGCCGCTGCACGGCGATGCGCAGCAGCCCGATGATGACGATGGCCGACAGGGCCGAGACCACCAGCGGGGTCGGCCCGGAACGCTGCGCCTGCAGATGCACGAGCCCGGCGATCAGCGCGGACACCATGTAGATGGCCCCCATCCAGCTCGAGTCGGCCAACCACCGGATGGGCGCCTGCGGTTCGCCGCGCCTCAGCGCCATCATGCTCATCAGCGGCAGCAGCGACAGCACAAAGGGCATCAGCGCCACCAGGGCCAGCGCCGACATGGTCGCCGCTTCATGGCCGAGTCCGTGTCGGGCGAGGGCAGCCTTGGCGGCCTCGAAGGCCCATGCGCAGACGGCCATCGCGGCCATTGCCGCCGCTGGGGTGGACAGGCGGGTACTCAGTCGCTTGTTGTAGCGCAGCGTGCCGGCCAGGGCGTCGATGCCGGATGCGAGCACGGCCGCCGCCGGCCCGAGGGTAGCGAGCACCCCGAACACGAACACATCACCGATGCTCAGTGAATACGACGAACGCGGCAACTTGATCGAGAGACTGGAAGCCACCGCCACCAGGACCAGCGCGAGCCCCAACGGCCAGGCAGCTGTCTTCGACATCGAAACCAGGTGCCAGGAAGCCCACACCAGGGCAGCGGCGCCAGCCCCGGTGATGACCAGCCAGGCTGCACGCGCCCGCGGTGGGTAGTCGAACAGGAAGCGGTTCGCGAACGCCTGCCACGGCGACCCGGCGCGCTCGTCGACGGTCAGGGGTTTGGGCATCGTGGGTCCATCCGGCGCTGGCGTTGGCGTTGGCAATGCTGGACGCTGCGGCGCGGCAAGGACTGCCTCGATGGAATCGACCCATCGGGCTCCGACTTGAGCGTCGCGCACCACCGGGCTCGAGCCGATCGGGACTTCTGGCCCGGCGTCGGATCGGTTCCGGGCCATGGGCCGGGCTCCGAAACCCACAGGCGTCAATCGTCAAGTCCCTGGCAACAGGCTGCCATCATGGGCCGCTGCAGGAGCGTGAGAGCTGCTGCGCGTCAGCCCCCGTGGTTCGCTCAGCCCATGGCCAACGAGTCGCACAGCTCGCCCAGCGCTTGTGCGTGCGGCTGCGGCAGCTGGCCGGCCATCAGCAGGGTCGCGCGCTGGACGCCACGCAGGCGGAAGTAGAGCTCGTCTTCGAGCATCTCGACCTCGGCGGCATCGGCATTCAGCATCGCGCGCGGGTTCCACATGCCGCTTTCGTTCCAGCCGGCGCGCAGTCGGCCCAGCAGGAACTGCGACAGGTCGAGTGCCCGCTTCATCGCCGGCAGCTGGGCTTGTGCACAGAGGCTGGCCACGTTGGACTCTGCAGCCGTCAGCACGCCGCCCAGCGCGGCCAGCCGGGCCTGGATGTCCTCGGCCTCCATCACGGCGGTGGCCGGTGCCTGTGCACAGGCGGCCTGGCTGATCTTGCCGACCCAGCTCAGGTCGAACTCACCCGGCACCGCACGCAAGGCCACGCTGGCGCGCATCAGTTGGCTGAACGGACCCTGCACGGCGTTCAAGGCCGCCTCGGTGACGGCCAGCAGCCGGCCCATGGGTGACATCTTGTCGCCCTGCAAAGCGTGTGGGTAGCCCGAACCGTCCAGCCTTTCGTGGTGTTCGGCGATGGCCCGCGCCACCACACCGGGGTAGTTGGTCAGCTGAGCCACCAGCAGCTGGCCGACGTGCGGGTGCACCACCAGTTGCTGGTAGCTGACGAAGTCCAGGTCACGGTCGGCCTCGGCTTCACCGAACTTCGGGTCGATGTACATCTCGCCCAGGTCATGCAGCAGGCCGCACAACAGGGCGACGCGGATCTCGGGCGTGTCGCCGCCGTTGCCGATCATCAATGCGCCGTTCAGTGCCATGGCCGCCACCGCATGGTCGAAGGCCTGCGGGCGCGCTGTCTGCGACGCGGTCAACAGCAACTGCGCCACCGGGTGCAGCGGGAGCACGGCCACTTCGCGCGCCAGCCGGGCGGCGTGGGGGCGCAACAGGGGCGCCAGCGCAGACGTGCCCTGCACCAGCGCTTGCACGGCCTGCACCAGGGTCGAGGTCGACACGCCGTCTTCGGCGACCAGGCAACTCT
>LNFM01004553.1_pt1 | contig 52493 bp, 41 predicted proteins | sample 596031 | NCBI WGS metagenome assembly LNFM01 (sample SAMN04254537, study PRJNA301005) | activated carbon metagenome | isolation source: dual media filters at the Ann Arbor, Michigan drinking water treatment plant | place: USA: Ann Arbor | reverse complement strand
GCCGGGCTTTTTTGTAGATTGGCCGTTACTTCTTTTCCGGCGCGACGACGCGGATCGACAGTTCGCGCAGTTGCTTCGGCGCGGCTTCGGACGGTGCGTTCATCAGCAGGTCGGCGGCTTGCTGGTTCATCGGGAAGAGGGCTACCTCGCGCACGGTCTTGCAGCCGGTCAACAACATGACGACGCGTTCGATGCCGGCCGCCATGCCGCCATGCGGCGGGGCCCCGTATTGGAATGCGCGATAGAGGCCGCCGAAGCGAGCTTCGACGTCGGCGCGCGACAGCCCGGTGATCTCGAACGCTTTGACCATCGTTTCGGGCAGGTGGTTACGCACCGAGCCCGATGCGATTTCGTAGCCGTTGCAGACGATGTCGTATTGATTGGCCTTGAGAGCCAGCAGCGCCTCGCGCCCCTCTTTCTCGGCCGCTTCGAGCGCTGCGTGGCCGCCCTTGGGCATCGAGAACGGGTTGTGCGAGAAGTCGATCTTTTTGTCTTCTTCGTTCCATTCGTAGAACGGGAAGTCGACGATCCAGGCCAGCGCGAAGCGGTTCTCGTCGATGAGTTTCAACTCGTAACCTATTTGGTCTCGCGCAGCTCCGGCGAATTTGTAAAAATTTGACGGGATTCCGGCCACGAAGAAACATGCATCGCTGGACGTGAGCCCCATTTGTCGACGTATAGAAGCTTCCCTATCGCGACCAATGTTTTTGGCAATTGGGCCAGCTCCAAATGCCAGTTCTTTTCCATTTGAGTCGATTAGCTTAATAAGTCGTCCAGCAGACGCATCGTTAGGCCAAGTTTTTCCGGTTGCAGCATCAAACGCGGTAACCTCAACACCGCTATCTGGTGTAGCGCGCCAAAAGATGTACCCCAGACCAGGCTGCTTGTGTTCCTCAATTGCCCACTTGTTCATTCGATCGCAGAAGGCGCGGCTGCCGCCGGTCGGGGCGGGGATCGCCCAAACGCGGACCTTGGGGTCCTTCTCGATCATGCCGGCGAAAACTTTGAAGCCTGAGCCGCGGAAGTGCTCCGTCACATCCTGCATCTCGATGGGGTTGCGCAGATCGGGCTTGTCGGAGCCGTACTTCGCGATCGCCTCGTCGTAGGGAATGCGCGGCCAGCCGTTGGTCACGGCTTTGCCGTCTGAAAATTCCTCAAAGATGCGGGTGAGGATCGGCTCCATCGTCTGGAAGATGTCGTCCTGCTCGACGAAGCTCATTTCAACGTCGAGCTGCCCGGCAGGCGGTCGGCGCGCGGGTCTTCGTCGCGAAAGCACGGCGCGATCTGGAAATAGCGGTCGAAGCCGGAGACCATCAGCAGCTGCTTGTATTGCTGCGGGGCCTGCGGCAAGGCGTAGAACTTGCCCGGATGAATGCGCGAGGGCACAAGGAAGTCGCGCGCGCCTTCCGGTGAGGACGCGGTCAGGATCGGCGTCGGGAACTCGTTGAAGCCCGCATCGTGCATGTGACGGCGCATCGACTTGGTGATCTCGAGCCGCTTCATGATGATGGCGTGCAGCGACTCGCGGCGCAGATCGAGAAAGCGGTACTTCAGGCGCAGGTCTTCCGGGTATTCAGGCTCGCCGAACACGGGGACCGGCAATTCCTTGGCTTCCGACAGGATCTCGATCTCAGTTGCATAAACCTCGATTTCGCCAGTCACGAGGTCGGAGTTGGAGGTGCCGTCAGGTCGCGGACGAACCTTGCCGTCGATGCGGACGACCCATTCGGAACGCAATGTTTCGGCGATCTTGAAGGCTTGCGTGTCGGGATCGGCGACGACCTGGGTGATGCCGTAATGATCGCGCAAGTCGATGAACAGCAAGCCGCCGTGGTCGCGGACGCGGTGCACCCAGCCCGACAAGCGCGCGACGCCGCCGATATCGGTGCTGCGCAAACCGCCGCAGGTGGTGGATCGATAGCGGTGCATGCTGGCCGCGGTCATGGCCCAAAGTCCTGTTTCGAATTGGGGGAAAATCGGGCCGGAGAAGCGCATGCGGTATGGTCAATGTCAAGCCGAACAGGGCGCGAGCGGGGCGTGCCCGGCCGCTTGCGGAAGGATTTTTGAAAACGCTCCATTTACCGAACCTTTACCAAGACGACAGCATCCTGTGCGGCATACGGCGGGGCTCGCGGCCGCTGCGGTTCGGCAAGAACGCAGCCGCTGGCGAAAAGAGATATCGAACCATGACGACCGAAACCATTGATGTTGCGTCGTTGGCGAGCCTTTTGACGAACAAGCATAGCCCGGCGGGGAATGGCGAACCGGCTGATGCGGCCGCCGAGCACCCGTTGGCCCGCGAGTTGCGGATGGTTCTTGCCGATCCCGGTGCGCACAACCTCGGTCATCTGGCCCGCGTCGTCGACCAGATCCGGCGCGAAATGACCATGTTCAAGGCGGCGCACGGGGTGCAGGACGACCACGGCGGCTGATCCGTCGTGCTTTTACCTTGGCCTGTCAGGTCTTCTTACAAGGCCGCCGCCACGCCGAGGCTTCCCCGAGCCACATTCTGTTGTATACAGGCCGGAGATGCATCTCGTTACGTCCACATCCGATCTCGCCCAAGTCTGCCAGCGTCTCGTTTCAGCCGAGTTTATCACGGTCGACACGGAGTTCATGCGCGAGCAGACCTTCTGGCCCGAGCTATGTCTCGTCCAGATCGCGTCCGATACCGTCGAAGCCATCGTCGACCCGATGGCGGCGGGGATCGACCTTGCGCCGTTCTATGAATTGATGGCGAACGACCGCGTGACCAAGGTTTTTCACGCGGCCCGGCAGGACATCGAGATCATGTATTCGGAGGCCGGGCTCATCCCGACGCCGATATTCGATACGCAGGTCGCCGCGTCCGTTTGCGGCTATGGCGACAGCGTCAGTTACGTCAATCTCGTCAAAGACATCACGGGCCACGACATCGACAAGTCGTCGCGCTTTACGGACTGGAGCCGGCGGCCGCTGACCGACAAGCAATTGGTCTATGCGCTTGGCGATGTCACGCATTTGCGGGATGTCTATCGTCACCTGCGTTCCAAGCTCGACGAGAGCGGGCGCACGTCTTGGGTCAGCGAGGAAATGGCCGACCTGACGCATCCGGAAACGTATGAAACCCGGCCGGAAGATGCCTGGAAGCGGCTCAAGATGCGGACCAAAAACCGCAAATCGTTCGGCGTCCTGATCGAACTGGCCGCGTGGCGGGAACGGGCGGCGAAGGCGCAGAACGTACCGCGCAGCCGCGTGCTGCGCGATGAAGCGCTCTATGACATCGCCAACCAGATGCCGACCACGCCGGAGCAGCTTGGCGGATTGAGGACGCTCAGCGACGGCTTTTCGCGTTCGCAGCGGGCGAAAGAAATCATGGACGCGGTGAAAGCCGGTCTGGCCTGCGATCCGAAATCGCTGCCGCAGATGAACCATTCGCGCCAGGTATCGGCGGAAGCCGGCGCGACGATCGAACTGCTCAAGGTGTTGCTGAAGGCCGCCGCAGCCAAGCACCGCGTCGCGCCGCGTCTGATCGCGGATGCAGAAGAACTGGAACGCATCGCGGCCGAAGACGAGCCCGACGTCATGGCTCTGAAGGGTTGGCGCCGGCAACTGTTCGGCGAAGACGCCCTACGGTTGAAGCGCGGCGAACTTGCCCTGACGCTCGCGGGCGGCGAAGTCATGGTTCTCCCCGGCCGTGCCGAGACCTGAATTTACTTTCGACCGGGATCGTAGCGGTGGGTTTCGCGCCACTCTTTTAGGAACGCCACGAGTTCATCATCGATCGGATCGGGCAGCACCATCCTGACCGTCACCATCTGGTCGCCCGACGTTCCCGCCGTCGCGTTTGCGATCCCCTTGCCCTTCAAGCGGAAAACCTTGCCTGAGCTTGTCCCCGGCGGAATGGTAAGCTGGACTCGGCCGGTGAGTGTTGGGATTTCAACCTTGGCCCCGAGCACGGCTTCATCGAGCGTCAGCGGCACATCGATCGTCACGTCATCACCGATGCGCTTGAATAACGGGTGTGGCTTGACGCGCACCTCGACCAGCGCGTCACCGGCCGGCCCGTTATTCTGGCCCGGCAGGCCTTTCCCCTTCAGACGCAGCACCTGACCTTCGACAACGCCCGAGGGAACGTTCAAGTCGAGCGTTTCGCCGCCGGGCATGGTCACGCGCTTGCGGGCGCCGAGTGCGGCTTCGCTGAATTCCAGTTCGATCGTGTAGCGCGCGTCCTGCCCGCGGCGCGGGCGGGTCGTCTGCGCACCGGCACCGCGGAAGCCGGCAAAGATGTCGCCAAACGGGTCTTCCGAATCAAAGCCGCCGAAGCCGGTGTTCCAGCGGGCGCCGCCTGCGGTGTTTCCAGCCCCGCCCGCACCCGGCCGCGGTCCGGTCGGCCGGCGCGGATCGCCTGCGCCATCGATCTCGCCGCGATCAAACGCCTTTCGCTTCACCGGATCACCGACGATGTCGAAGGCGACCGTGACTTTCTTGAAGCGCTCTTCGGCGGCTTTGTCGGGATTGATGTCGGGGTGGAGTTCCTTGACCAGTTGCCGGTACCGGCGGCGGATTTCGTCGTCGGTGGCCGTCCGCTGGACGCCCAGAACGGTATAGGGATCGTCGGCCAACTGCCCCTCCCCCGTCAGACAGCGGTGCGGACTTCGCCGACGCGGCCGAGAACCGCGGCGAGGCTCTCGAAGCGGCGGCGCAGGCGCTCGCCGTCGAGGTCGGCATGCTGCCTGGGCAGCGTCAGGATCAGCTTGTCAGCCAGAAATTCGAGCTGCGTCTCGTCGATGATGCCCGGCATACCGATGGATATCATGTGTGCGGCTCTCAGCGCGCCGCCGATAATCCGGGCGCGCTTCAACATGCGCCGATCAATCCGCGACAGCAACTGCTCGGGCAGGCCGTCGGTGCCTGTACTTTGGGCACCTGCATGGCGGAAGAACACCGTCAGGCCGAGAAAGATTCGGCCGGGGTGATCGAGGCCGGACATCCCGGCATGGGCGATTTTGTAGAGGCTCTGTTCGCCGCGATAGTCGGGGTGAACGCGCCAGCCGATGTCGGAGAGGAGGCAGGCCGCGTGGCGCAAGCGGCGCTCTTCGGGGGTTTCGTCGGGACTGTCCTGGTTGTCGAAGATCTGATCAGTCCAGTCGCATAATTCAAACGCATGCGCGACCGAGCGCGAGCGTTGGAGAGCCAGTTCCTCGCAAAAGCTCAGGAGCGGATCCTTGGCGCGCTCGTGGGGCGGCAGCAGGCCATAGAGCAGGCCTTCGCGCACGCCATGCACCGAGAAGACCACGGCCGATGGCTGCAACTGCCGAAGCAGGCGTTCCAGGACGAGGGCGCCGTAGGGCAACGCCTCGCGGCGGGCGCGGGCGACTTCCTCGATGCCGGGAAGGGCTGCGATCTTTTTTGTCCGGCGCACGCTCTCGCAGAACTGGATCGCATCGCGTGTCGGTATCGTGTAGCCCTGCATGATGCGCAGCGGATACTGCGTCTGCTCCATGTGCAGCTTGGCAAGTGCCCGCCAGGTGCCGCCGACGGCATAGAACGGCCGGCCGCGGCCCTTGGACAGCCAGCTGATCCCTTCCAGATGATCGTCGGCGATCTTGGCGGCATCGTCGATCTTGCCACCGGTCTGATCGATGAGGCGCAGGCCGCCAAGCGGCAGCGTCACGGCTTCGTTCAGCTTGTCGCCGCCCACATCAATGAGTTCGAGGCTACCGCCCCCCAGATCGCCGGCAAACCCGTCGGGATTGATGAAACCCATGCGGATGCCCGCAGCCGCGAGTTCGGCCTCGCGCTGACCGGAGAGAATTTCGATTTTAACGCCGCAGGCCTTTTCGGCACGACCGATGAAGACCGGTCCGTCACCGGCGTCGCGAACAGCGGCGGTTGCGAATGCCTTGAGGTTCTTGACCTTCAAAATCCGTGCGACGGCGCGGAACCGTGTCAGCGCGGCAATCGTCCGCTCAATCGCTTCGGCGCCCAAATGTCCGGTGGTGGCGACCGTTCGGCCAAGGCCGCATAAAACCTTTTCGTTGAAAAGGGGCGTCGGTGAACGAACGGCTCCTTCGTAGACGACGAGGCGAACGGAGTTCGATCCGATGTCGATGACACCAATCGGCTCCAACTCACGCGGGCGACTGGCACCACCAAGCATCTGCATCAGGCTCGTCACTTCGGATCCTTGCTTCAATCCGCACCTCTAACGCGGAACTTGGGCGGCGAGTTTGTTTTCAGGGCTTGGCCGCGGCCGGACAGGCTCGGATTGGTCATGAAGTACTTGTGGGCGTTGAAGGCGGCTTCCTTGGGCGCCGGACCGATCCGTTCCGAACCCCCATCGGACAGGATGCGCCAGCTTTGCTGATTGTCCATCAGGTTGGCGACCATGATCTGATTGAGAACCTGTTCGTGCACAGTCGCATTGAGTATCGGAAGCATCGCCTCGACGCGGCGATCAAGATTGCGCGGCATCATATCGGCGGAGGAGATGTAGACCGCCGCCTTGGGCGAAGGCAACGTTTCACCGCGGCCGAAACAGTAAATGCGCGCGTGTTCGAGAAAGCGTCCGATAATGCTCTTGACGCGAATGTTGTCGGACAGCCCCTTGACGCCGGGACGCAGACAGCAAACGCCGCGGCAGATGATGTCGATCGACACGCCGGCATTGCTGGCTTCGTAGAGCGCATCGATGATCTGGGCATCGACGAGCGAGTTCATCTTCATCCAGATGCCGGCAGGGCGGCCGGCATTGGCATGGGCGATCTCGTCGCGGATGTGAGACAGAATTGTTTGCCGGATGCCGTTGGGACTGGCCGACATCACTTCCAATTCGCCCGGACTGCCGTAGCCGGTGACGAAGTTCAAGATCCGCGTCACGTCGCGCGCGATGATGGGATCGCGCGTGAACAGTGACAGATCGGTGTAAATGCGGGCCGTTTGCGGATGATAGTTGCCGGTGCCGATGTGGCAGTAGGTGGTAAGTTCAGAGCCTTCGCGGCGGACAACGACGCCAAGCTTGGCATGTGTCTTCATTTCAATGAAGCCATAGACCACATGGACGCCGGCGTTCTCCAAATCGCGCGCCCATCGGATGTTGGCTGCTTCGTCGAAGCGGGCTTTGAGTTCGACCACGGCGGTCACGGACTTGCCGGCTTCGATGGCCTCCTTCAATGCCTGCACGATGGGGCTGTCACGCGACGTACGATATAGCGTCCATTTGATCGCCATCACGTTGGGATCGTTGACGGCCTGACGCAGAAACTGCACCACCACGTCGAAGCTTTCATAAGGGTGATGGACGACAATGTCCTTCTTGCTGATCGCCGCAAAGCAGTCGCCATTGAATTCGCGAATGCGCTCGGGAAAGCGGATGTTGAAGGGCTTAAAAAGAAGATCGGGACGATCCGAAACGATCAGCTGGCTCGTGTCGGACAGTCCGAGGACGCCGTCCTTGACGAAGATGGCTTCCTCGCCGACTTCGAGTTCATCGGCAACAAGGCGGCGCAGCTGCTCGGGCATGCGGCTTTCGAGTTCGAGGCGGATAACCACGCCGCGACGGCGCCGCTTCAGAAGCGTCTCGTAGGAGCGCACGAGGTCTTCGGCTTCTTCCTGCATTTCGATGTCGCTGTCACGGAGCAACCGGAATGCGCCCTTGGCCTTGACCTCGAAGCCCCTGAAGAGCTTCTCGAGAAACATGCCGATCAATTGCTCGAGCTGGATGAAGCGGATCTGCTTGTCGGACTGCACCTCGGCGCGCAGGCGGATGAACCGTTCGAGCTGACTGGGGATGGGGATCAGGCCGCTCATCACCTTTCCATCCGCCCTGTTCTGCAACTGAACGGCGATGGTGAGGCCCTTGTTTAAAATAAAGGGGAAGGGATGTGCGGGGTCGACTGCAATCGGCGTCAGGATCGGGAAAATGTGTGTGAGAAACAAATTCTCGACCCAGACCAACTCACGATCGGTAAGGTCTTCCGGTTCCACGATCTTGAGGCCGCTGGTGTCGAGCTGGGAGCGGATCTGGCGCCAGATTGCCTGCTTGTCGGCGACCAACGTGGCAGCGAACGTGTTGAGTGCCGCCATCTGCTCGGCGGGCGTCAGCCCATCCTGGGTCGTCGTCGTCACTCCGGCCGCGATCTGCCCGTAGATGCCGGCTGCGCGCACCATGTAGAACTCGTCGAGGTTCGACGCCGAAATCGATAGAAAGCGAAGCCGCTCCAACAACGGGTGGCTTTCGTTGCGCGCTTCTTCAAGGACGCGGCGGTTGAACTGCAGCCACGAAAGCTCCCGGTTGTAGAAGCGTGCCGGGCCCAATGCACTAGGCAACTCGGGCACCGCGGCCTTGTCAGCTACGGGCGCACCCTTTGATTTGCCCTTCACGGTTGACATGGCCAATCCTTAACCTGCTGAACGCGGAAGACTAAGGCCCGCACTGTGCGACGATGACATGACGGTCAATCCTTGCCAACTTCCGATGGATGCTGTTGCAAACGGCCCAAGGCTTCTGCGGCGATAGCGCGACTGACACGGCGCTGCCGCGACAGGGCAAGCTGATCGCACGCTTCGACAAGTTGCTGGGCCGCTTCGAACGACCGCTCCATATGAAGCGCCAAATGACTGATGACGTGCGGTTCGGGCGTCAATTGACGATCCGTGAAGAGCTTGACCAGCACGGCTTTCAAAACCTGATCATCCGGTGGTTCGATGCGTACCATCGGCAGCGCACGCAGCCGCGAGCGCAGATCCGGCAGGGCGACGCTGAGGTCGCCGGGTGCGTCGCGTGACGTGGCCAGCAGGGCATGGCCTTTTTCCTTGGTCAAGTTCAAGAGGTGGAAAAAGACGCGCTCGTCAGCAATGCCGCGCTCGAGATCTTCGACGGCGAGCGCGCCGGTGCGTTCGATTTCCGACACGGCCGCTTCAGTCAATGCCGAAGCGGCGACGCTTTGCGCGCCCGATCGCAGGCGCCAGACATTGGTCAGGTGGCTCTTGCCCGATCCGGCAGGTCCGATGACGATGGCAGCGCGGGCGGTCCAATCGGGCCAGCGGTCGACGAGGGAGACAGCGGCGGCGTTGCTGGGGCCAACGAGAAAATCCTCCAGCGCCAGCGCCGGCCGGTGCGGCAGATCGAGGACGAGCTGCTCGGGGGCGGCTTTCGGCTCGGGCGCAATCATGTCGGGCGCGGTCATGGCCAACTTTCCAGCATTGTCCGACGAGGCAAGAACGGTTTCTCCGCCCACGGCTTGCGCTCAGGTCTTCGATCCCGGCACGTCGGCCGCCGACATGTGCCTCAGCCACAGGTCGAGATAGGCCGCCAGCGACGCGAACGTCAACGCGCCTGTGAGGCCAATCAGCAAGATCTTCAAGGTCTCAAGCCCCAGCATAAAGGCTTGATCGGCCAGGACGACGGCCACCAGCACGACGAGCGCCGCCGTATTGGCCTTGCTGACGCCCAGCGGGTGCATTTTAAACGGCCGGTGCATGAGCCAGGCCAGAATCACGCCGGCAACGATCAGGATATCGCGGGAGACCACGGCGATCACAAGCCAGGAGGGCAAGGCGCCGGATACGCCGAAGGCGATGAACATGCTGACGACCAGCAGCTTATCGGCGATCGGGTCGAGATAGGAACCCAGTTCAGTCTTCCAATCGAAGCGGTTGGCGAGATAGCCGTCGACCGCATCTGACAGTCCGGCCACGATGAACGCATAGAACGCCAACTGCGACTGGCCTGTGACCAACAGCCAAAAGATGACCGGAACCAGGATGACGCGACCGGTCGTGATGATGTTGGGCAGGCTCACGGTGTTGGTCTTCGCGCCAATGTTGAAAACCGGACGGTGCCGGTTCGTTGTGGTTCTTGCTGGCAGCTGAGCCTTGGCCGGTTCCCCGGCCAGCAGCGCTGCCACAGCTGCCATGCTTGGCGGCCCGCGACAAGTCTCAGTTCGGCAAAAGCCTTACCACGGCAACGGCCTTAGCGCCGACGACGCGGTTTCACGGCGGGTGGCATCAGCGCAACTGGCGCATGACCCACAGTCCGCCCGTGTCGGTAAGCGAGATCCCATAGCCGGTCAGCGCTTGGGCCAGGGCCGGGCCGCCGCCGGGATATTTGACGCTGACGGACGCGCGATCGGCCGAAATGGAACCGATCCGGATGTCGTCGATGCCGGGAGCTTCAAGGAGAACGCGGCGCATGGCATTCCATTCGTTTGCCCCGGTAAACTGTGCGTCGAAGGCAATCTCGTCGCCAGTGGCAAAGCCAGGAGCAGTGGCATAGGGCGCGGCTGAATAGGGGGAAACATTCCCCGGCGCGACGGCCGCCACGGCGCCGCCGCTGTTGATCGCCTTCCAGCGACCTTCCAGTACGCCTTGCGACACAACGGCGGCGAGTTCAAGGGTGTAAGCCAAATCTCCAGCGCTCAACCGGTAAGCGCGCTGCAGAGCGAACGGACCGGCGGCATCCTGCCCGGCAAGCAGCACGTTGACTTTACGGCCCTCGGTGTCGATTTCGGCAATGGCGACAACGATCTGATCGCTGCCGTAGGCGGCGGCGAGTGTCATGATGGACGCATTGAGTGTGGCGTCCTCGTAGAGGCCGCGCAGAACATCGGGGCCGATCTCCGGCTTCAGGGCTTCGACCTTCAACGGAGCGACCGAATTCTCCAGATCGAGCGTCGGCCAGACGGTGCCCCAGGTGCCGCTGGCGATGCGAAACTCACCGGACGGACCCGCTGCCGCCTTCGCGTCTCGGGTCAGCGGAACAATGATCGTCGACGGCGCTTGCGTGTCGACGAAGGGAATGTTCTGGCGATTGAGCAGATCGCGGACTTCGGCGGCCTGGAAGGAGAAATCGAGAGTGGCGATATATTGCGTTGCGGAATTGCGTTCCGAGCGGACGGCGACGCCATCGACAAGGGTTGCCGGATCGGTAGCCGCGATGCGTTCCATGTCACGGTAGGCCGAGACGGGAATGATGCGTTTCATCAGCGAGCGGAAGGCCGCCTTCTGGCCGTCCGCAATGGCCGCATCCTTGGCGGCGACAGCGTTTGTGGCACGGGCCTCCACAGGATAATTTGCAATCGTGTAGGTCCGGTCCGCGCCCGGTTTGGCTGCAAGGTGACCAGGCCCGCCGGAGAGACCAAACGCGGCCAGAGCCGTCAGACCGGCGATCCGTGCCGCTTTCACCGTCGAACGCATGCGATAAAGCCTTGCCTTTGAAGACGTTGCGCCTGCCGCCGGTGCGGCTGCCCGGCGGCTTGGTTGCCGCGAGACCTGCAAGCTGATAGAGCGCGCCTCATGTTCTCGCGAGCAATCGGGCAAAAATCGGGTCGCGGCTGTCAAGTCCCGTGTCATCCGGCATTGCGCGCGCATCGCCTGACCGCTGCCGGCCTGGGCCGGAACCGCAACTGACTGCCGGGGCTGCATGGGTACCACCAAGGACGACAAGCCGGAACCGATCACCTACCGGGCGTCCGGTGTCGACATCGACGCCGGCAATGCTCTGGTACACGCCATCAAACCGCTCGTCAAAGCGACGCGGCGCTCCGGCGCGGATGCGGATCTGGGCGGCTTCGGCGGCTTGTTCGACCTCAAGGCGGCAGGCTTTCGTGATCCGATCCTAGTGGCGGCCAACGACGGCGTCGGCACCAAGCTCAAGATCGCCATCGATAGCGGGCGGCATTCCAGCATCGGCATCGATCTCGTCGCCATGTGCGTCAACGATCTCGTGGTGCAGGGCGCCGAGCCGCTGTTCTTCCTCGACTACTACGCGACGGGCCATCTCGACGTGGCGGTGGCGCGCGATGTCGTCGCCGGGATTGCGGAGGGCTGCCGGATGGCAGGCTGCGCGCTCATCGGCGGGGAGACCGCCGAGATGCCCGGCATGTATCACAAGGGCGATTACGATCTGGCGGGGTTTGCGGTCGGCGCGGTCGAGCGCGGCGAAATCCTGCCGCGCGCCGACATCGCGATTGGCGACGTCCTCATTGGGCTGCCGTCATCCGGTGTGCATTCCAATGGCTACAGTCTTGTGCGGCGCTTGGCGCAGAGTGAAAACATCGGCTGGGGCGACGCAGCTCCGTGGGCTCCGGAGACGAGCCTTGGCGAAGCGCTGCTGGAGCCGACGCGGATCTACGTCAAGCCGATCCTCACCGCCATCGAGGCGACGGGCGGGGCATCGGACGGGGCAGTGAAGGGGCTATCGCATATCACCGGTGGTGGCTTGTCGGAGAATGTGCCGCGCGTCCTGCCGGCCACCGTGGCGGCGGCGATTGATCTGTCAGCGATTGCCGTGCCGCCTGTTTTCGGATGGCTGGCGAAAGCTGGACGCCTCGACGACGCGGAAATGCTGCGCACGTTCAACTGCGGCATCGGAATGATCGTGATTGCGGACCGAGCGCGCGCCAACGACGTTGTGCAGGCGTTGACTGATGCCGGCGAAGCGCCCGTCGTGCTCGGCGAGATCATCACGCCGGCAGGTCAGAGATCCGACGCGAAGGGCAAGGGAGAGACCTGGGCCGTGACGTACGAAGGACGGTTGAAGTACTAGCGCGTCTGTCGCACAACGTCCGCGCATTCTCTGTCCGGTGGAAGCAATTCAACAAGGGGCTGCCCCTCACCCTAACCCTCTCCCCGCAAACGGGGAGAGGGGATTCTGCTTCTCCTTTCCTCACCGCAAACGGGTAGAGGGGATTCGCATTCACGCTGCTTTTTCCATTGCTTCCAATTCGTCGATCATGCCTTCGATGACGCGCAGGCCTTTGTTCCAGAATTCGGGATCACGCGCGTCGAGGCCGAAGGGAGCAAGAAGTTCCGAGTGATGCTTGGAGCCGCCGGCCTTCAACAGATCGAAATACTTTTGCACGAACCCCGGATGCGCTTCCTGGTATAAACCGTAGAGCGAGTTCACGAGGCAATCGCCGAAGGCATAGGCATAAACGTAGAACGGCGAATTGATGAAGTGGGGGATGTAGGTCCAGTACACTTCATAGCCGGGCTTGAAATCGATCGCCGCGCCCAGGCTCTCCTTCTGCACTTCAAGCCAGTACTGGTTCAACTGGTCCGACGTCAGTTCGCCCTTGCGGCGGCCTTCGTGGACCTTGCGCTCGAATGAGTAAAACGCAATCTGGCGCACGACCGTATTCAGCATGTCCTCGACTTTGCCGGCGATCATCGCCTTCTTTTCCCGCGGGCTCTTTGTGTCTGCAAGGAGGGCGCGGAAAGTCAGCATTTCGCCGAAGACAGAGGCGGTTTCGGCCAGCGTCAGTGGTGTCGGGGCGAGCAGCGCGCCCTGATCGCGGGCAAGCATCTGATGCACGCCGTGGCCCAGTTCATGGGCGAGCGTCATGACATCGCGCGGCTTGCCCTGATAATTCATCAGCACGTAGGGATGCACGCTCGGCACGGTCGAGGCGGAGAAGGCGCCCTGGGCCTTGCCGTCGCGCACGGGCGCGTCAATCCAGCCCTTGTCGAAGAATTGCTTCGCGGTCGCGGCCATCTCAGGTGCGAACGCGCCATAGGCCGACAGCACCGTTTGTTCGGCTTCCTTCCAGGTGAAGACCCGCTCGGGCTTGTCGGGCAGCGGTGCGTTGCGGTCCCAATGATTGAGCTTCTCCATGCCGAGCCAGCGCGCCTTCATCGCGTAGTAGCGATGCGACAGGCGTGGGTAGGCCGCGCGGACGGAGGCCACGAGCGCATCGACCACCGGGGCTTCGACCCTGTTGGACAGATGGCGGCTGTCGGCGACATCCTTGAAGCCGCGCCAACGATCGGAAATTTCCTTATCCTTGGCCAACGTGTTGGTGATCAGCGTGAACAGGCGGACGTTTTCGCCGAAGACTTTGGCGAGCGCATCGGCGCCCGCTTTGCGGCGCGTGCCGTCGGTGTGGGACAGCAGGTTGAGCGTCGGTTCGAGCGTCAGCGGTTCGGCTTCACCGGCCACAGGAAAGCGCAGCGTCGTCATCGTCTCGTTGAACAACCGAGAAAACGCACTGCGCGATGTCTGGCTTTTCTCCGTAAAGAGGCGTTCGAGCTTTTCATCGAGCTGGAAGGGCTTCTCGCGGCGCAGGTCGTCCAGCCACGGCTTGTACTTTGCAAGCTTGGGCGCGGTTACGGCGCTGGCCAAAACCGCTTCTTCGATCTGGTTGAGTTCGAGTTCGAGAAAGATGAGTTCCGTGCCGATACGGGTCAGGGCCTCGTTCATGTCGCCGTAAAACTTGGCGCGCTCGGGATCGGCCTGGTTGGCGTAGTAGTAGAGGCCGGCGTAGGACGCGAGCTTACCCATCAAATCGGACAGATCTTCATACGACTTCAGGATCTCACCGAGTGCGTCACCGTCTTTCGCGAGGTCGGCCAGCCGGCCCTGGCAGCTGTCTTTCAAGGCCTGTGCCTCGCGCTCCGCCCGGGCGACGTCGCGGGCAACTTCGGGCGCATTCGGCGCGGCGTAGAGATCAGACAGATCCCAAACCGGCATGGTGCCAAGGTCAGGAAACGTGGAGGCCGGTGCGGCGGTCGTCATGAAATCCTCTGAGCATTGGGGGCATGGCATGGAAGTCCGGGCAGCGTCCGGGACGCGCTCAAGCTAGCAATTAAGCGCGTCCGGCGGCTGGGGCAAGGTGATGTGACAAAGCAGTGATGGTGGCGGCCGGGGAACCTTCGTGAAACGAGAGCCCGTGTTTCACGGCGCGATGTTGCGAAAATCTCAACCAAACGTCAGAAAATGCGCGACAGATCGGCGGATGTGATCTTGAGAAGAGTGCGCAAAAAGGAGATAATGCACAGAGTTGAAACAGAGGCATGAGGACTGATTGAGTATCACCGACCTACCATTTTGGACGATTTTTCCAGCACTTTTTATCGCGATCGTCGGATCGCAGATTTTTACCTACCACCGCCGACTTCGAACCATCGACGCTTACGTCTGGCCACCGGGCCTGATTGACAAGCTCAAGCGGCACCATCCGACACTAAACCCATCACAGATCGAAAGCATCGGCCTTGGACTGAAGCAGTTCTTCCGGGCCTATCATCGCAGCCGGTACCGTCAGGTCGCGATGCCGTCGCAAGCGGTCGACGACTTGTGGCACGAGTTCATCCTCTACACCAAGGCCTATGACGACTTCTGCCGCAAGGCTTTCGGCCGCTTTCTGCATCACACGCCGGCGGCAGTTCTGAGGCCGCACCAGAAGAAGACGAATGAAGGTTTGCGGCGCGTGTGGTGGCAAGCTTGCCGGGAGGAGCGCATCGATCCGAGGGCTCCAGCGAACCTGCCGCTCCTCTTTGCCATCGACACTGATTTCGCGATCCCGAACGGCTACCGCTACGTTCCCGACTGCGGCAGCGTTCGTACATTTTCCGCAGGGGTTTCCATCACCCAATGCGGCGGAGATTTTTCCTCCGCATCGTTCGACGGGGGCACGGACGGCTTTGGTGACGGGGACGGCGGCTCCGGCGATGGCGACGGGGGTGGCGGATGCGGCGGCGATTAACCATCGCGCCTACGCAAAAAAGGCCGTTGCGGGCCCTTTGATCAAAAAAGCTACAAGCCAACACTTAGGGAAACCTCCTGTTTACCGTTATCGGTCACTGTGGGCTCGTAGCGTCGAGTTGTCGGTGGTTTTAGCGTCCCTTCGCGGGACGGTCGTCAAGAGCCCACGGACATCAGTTCCAGTTGTGTCGAGTACCTGTCCCCATGTCCAAGCGTGTTCTCATCGTCGACGACGATCCCGCCCAGCGCCGCATCTTGGAAGAGATGATCAAGCGGCAGGGCTTTGAAACGAAAACCACCAATTCCGGCGAGCAGGCCATCCAGATCCTCGAGGGTCCGGACCACGGCTCCATTTCGCTTGTACTCCTCGATCTCGTCATGCCCGGCGTCGACGGCATGGCGGTTCTCGACCGGCTATCGCAAAAACCCGGCATTCCGCCGATCATCGTGCAAACCGCGCACGGGTCCATCGACGCCGCCATCAACGCCATGCGGGCTGGTGCTGCCGATTTCGTGATCAAGCCGGCGTCGCCCGAGCGTCTTGAAGTCTCGATCAGAACGGCGCTCAAGATTGAAGCGTTGTCGGGCGAAATCAGCCGCATCAAGAAGAAGGTCGAGGGCACACTCACCTTCAACGATCTGATCATTCGCGGCGATGCCATGCAGCGCGTCATCTCGCTCGGCAAGCGGGCTGCCTCGTCCAACATCCCGGTTCTCATCGAAGGTGAATCTGGCGTCGGCAAGGAACTCATCGCGCGCGCCATCCAAGGCGAGAGCGAGCGGGTCGGCCGGCCGTTCGTCACCGTCAACTGCGGCGCGATCCCGGAAAACCTCGTCGAAAGCATTCTATTCGGTCACGAAAAGGGATCGTTCACGGGCGCATCCGAGCGCCGCACCGGCAAGTTCCAGGAAGCCGATGGCGGCACGCTGTTTCTCGACGAAGTGGGTGAACTGCCACTCGATGCGCAGGTGAAACTGTTGCGCGCGCTGCAGGAAGGCGAGATCGATCCGGTCGGTTCCAAGAAGCCGGTCAAGGTGAACTTCCGCCTGATCTCGGCGACCAACCGCGACATGATCCAGCTCGTCAAAGAAGGCAAATTCCGCGAGGATCTCTATTACCGGCTCAATGTTTTTCCGATCTGGGTTCCGCCGCTTCGCGAACGCATCGAGGATGTGCCTGAACTGGCGCAACACTTCGTCGCCCGATTTGCTGCGGAGGAAGGCAAGCGCGTGTCCGGCTTAGCACCCGACGCCCTGCGCCTGATGAAATCCTATTCGTGGCCCGGCAACGTACGCCAGCTTGAGAATGCCGTGTTCCGCGCGGTCGTACTCTCCGACAGCCGCGAATTGACAGTCGACGAGTTCCCGCAGATTGCGGCTCACGTCGAAGGTTTTGATGCGCATATTCCGGCCGCTCCCGCCGAACCTTTCCGCAGACCCATTTATTCCGGTCCGGCACTGCTTGGAGCTGAGGACAGAATTCCCCACACGGTCGAGGTCAAGAACGACACCGGCGGCGGCGCACTCGGTATTCCGGCGATGGATGCCTCTGGCGATATCCGGCCGCTGGAAGCGATCGAGGCCGACATGATCCGGCTTGCCCTCGGCCGCTATCGCGGCCACATGACGGAAGTCGCCAAGCGCCTCAATATCGGCCGCTCGACGCTTTATCGCAAAATGCAGGAATACGGTCTGGAGCAACGCGTCAACTAGCCCTCACGGGCACCCCCTTGAACGCCCTGCAGATCGCGGAGGGCCCGGTGGCTTCACACCGGGTCCTTCTTTTTTCCATTGTCCGTCCGCCTTTCTATCGTCCATCTGGCGAACGCATCGCGAGGCGGGACAAGTGCGCCCCCACGGCACCGGCCGAACGGCGAATCGGCTAACCACAACAGTTGGCAGTCGACAATGATGTGCACGCATCAAATTCGAGCGGAATAAGGTGTCGGCTGCCGCGTTGCAAAACGGGAGGGTGGGAGCAGGCAATGCGCCGTATGCCAGTCAATCAATTTAGCGCTGCCGCGGTGGTTCTGCTTTGTGCCGCCACGTGCCCACCGGCCGTGTCAGCGGACGCGATCTTGCCGTCGACTGCTGCCCTTGCAACGGGAAGTCTGGAGTCTAATGGCGGCGGCGTTGCCATCGGTGCCGCAGCGCGCCGCTTGATCGAACCTTTAGCGATCACCGCTCCGGCGCACCTTGTTCCGAATGACACGCCCACGACCGCCTTGCCTGCGACCGAGCCGCCCAAGCCGTCGCCCGAGGACCTCGACCGAACCGCGCTTGCAGCATTTTATCAAAGCCGTGGCGACGAACCGTTGTGGGTGACAGGAAGCGGGTTCAATCCAAAAGCGCTTCTGGCTCTCACCGAATTGAAGCGGGCCGGCGACTACGGTCTCGATCCGGCTGACTTTGCCGTGCGAGAGCCTGGCGCGGCGATCACACCTCAATCGTTGGCCGAAGCGGAGAGCAGTTTGTCACTCGCGGTGCTGGCCTATGCCCGGCACGCGCGTGGCGGCAAGATTGCAAAGCCTTCGGAACAGTTATCGTCCTACTTCGACCGGCGGCCACAGTGGAAAGATCGCGGCGAGCTGCTTGCCGAGCTCGCCAATGCGAACGATCCCGGCCGCGTTCTCATCGCGCTTCATCCGCAACATCCCCAATTCGTGTTGCTGCGGCAGGCATGGCTTGAGACGTTGCGGGCGAAAGCGGCCAAACGCGCACCATTGCCGGCCGGTCAAAATGTAGGGCCCGGCGACCGTCACGCTGACGTCGTCGTGCTGCGCAAGCGGCTCGATGTTGCCGCCGAAACGGGTGCGGCTGCCGATCACTATGATGAGCGGCTCGCCGCCGCCGTGCGCGGTTTCCAGACACTCAAGGGGCTCGCCTCCGACGGCGTGCTGACGACCGAGACGCGAGCCAAACTCAATCAGCCGATCAAAGGCAACACCGATCAGCTCGCTGCAAACATGCAGATGTGGCGTTACATTCCGGCTGATCTCGGCGACATGCACGTCATGCTGAACGTGCCCGAATACGAGATCCGAATTCGCAAGGCGGGCGCGGACATTTTCGACGAACGTGTCACCGTTGGCCTCGTCAACAAGCAGACGCCGATCTTTTCCGATCAAATCGAACTGGTGACCTTCAAATCGCGTTGGCGGGTGCCCGATTCCATCAAAGTTCGCGAAATCTGGCCGAGCCTGATCGCGGGCGGCGGACTGATGCGGCAACACAAACTGGAGCTGCGCCGGGAAAGCACGGATGAACCCGTCGACTGGAAGAAGATCGACTGGTCCAAAGCCGACATGACCGACTACGTCGTGTGGCAGCCGCCGGGTCCGATCAACCAGCTCGGCATCGTGAAGTTCTCGTTTCCCAACAAGCACTACGTTTTCATGCACGACACCCCCGACAAGCACATGTTCGGATGGACGCGCCGCGCAAACAGCCATGGCTGCATGCGAATTCGTAATCCGTTGGGGATGGCGGAAGTGATCCTCGCCGCAGACAAGGGCTGGGATCGGGCCAAGATCGACGATCTCGTCAAGAACGGTCCGGACCACAATGTCATCACGCTCGACAAAAAGGTCCCCGTGCATGTCGTCTACTTCACGGCTCGCGTCGAAGACGGCGGCAAGCTCACCACGTTCGGCGACATCTATGGCCACGAGAAACGCTTCGCCATGGCGCTGAAAGGTCAGTGGAACAAGATCAAAGTTGGTCCCGATCATCTGGCGCCGGTGGACGAGGCGACACCGCCGAAAGTTGCCTCCCGCAAAGTACCCAAAACGGTAGCCGGGGAGGATAGCGTCCTCAGCCTGGTGAACTCTGCCCTTGGCGGCGGGTTTTAAAAACTGGATCATGAAAGGGGTCAGACCCCGATCGGGGTCTGACCCCGCCCACGCACCCGAACCCTTGACTTCGCTGCGCGCGGGTATCAAACCCCGCACCGCATGGTGCTTGCAGCGGAAGGCCCTCGACGTATGACCGACGCGACAACCGAAACTTCAATCATCGTTCCCGCCGAATGGGCGCCCCAATCAGCGATGTGGACGGCGTGGCCGGCCGACGCCGACGAGTGGAACGGCGACCTCGATGCGCCGCGGCGAGACATGATTGGCCTCATCCGGACTTTGGCCGAATACGGCAATCGCGTCCGGCTCCTGGCAAATGGCGCCGAGGCAGAGCGCTCAGCGATCGCGGCGGTGGGAAGCATTGCGGAAATTATCCCCGCCTGCTACGGCGACATTTGGTTGCGCGATACCGGTCCGATTTTCGCACACGACACACGCGGACCCGTTGCACTGCGCTTCAAGACCAACAGTTGGGGCGGCAAATACGAATTGCCCGATGACGCAACCGTGGGAGACGACGTGGCGAGGCTTGCCGGTTCGCCCGTGCGGCGGTTTGAGTTCGTGCTCGAAGGCGGTGCGGTCGATCAGGACGGCGAGGGCACGGTGCTGACAACGCGGCAGACGTTGCTCAACCCGAATCGGAACGGGTGGACCAAGGATCAGGCGGAAGCGGCGCTGCGGCAGGCGTTCGGGGCAAAGGCCGTCATCTGGATCGACGAGGGCTTGAAGAACGATCATACGGATGGCCACATCGACAATATCGCGCGGTTCGTCGCGCCGGGCCGGGTCGTATGCCAGTCAGCCAGCGGACCTGACGATCCCAACGCTGCAACGTTGGACGCGATTGCCGCAACACTGGCCAATTCCACAGACGCCAAAGGGCGCCGACTGGACGTCGTGCGGATACCCGGCGTTGGCCTTTATCGCAACGCGCTTGGCGAGATTGCACCGGCATCGCACATGAACTTCATCATCGCCGATGGCGTCGTCGTGGTTCCTGTCTACGGAACCACCAGCGAAGTAGACGCGCTCGCCGCGTTGCGCGCTGTATTCCCCGGCCGTGCGGTGGTCGGCGTGCCATCGAAGGGCCTGCTCGGTTGCGGATCGGCTGGCGGCGGGTCATTTCACTGCATCACGCAGCAGCAGCCACTTTGAGGAGCCCATGATGGCACAGTACCGCTCGATTACCGTCGCGGGCATCCAAACGCACTATGGACCGGACCTGGATGGCAACATCGATCGCACGACCGAATTCGTGCGCGCGGCCGCGAAAAAGGGCGCGCAGGTCATCCTGCCGTCGGAGTTGTTTCAGGGCATCTATTTTTGCACCAAGCAGGATCCGAAGTGGTTTCTAACGGCGTTCGCGGCCGAGACGCATCCGTGCGTCGTGGCCATGCAGGCCGTGGCGAAGGAATTCGGTGTCGTCATTCCCGTCTCCATTTTTGAAAAGGACGGGCCGCGATACTACAACAGCATCGTTATCGTCGATGCGGACGGCGCGGTGCTGGGCACCTATCGCAAGAGCCACATTCCTGACGGGCCTGGATATCAGGAGAAGTATTACTTCCGGCCGGGCGACACCGGATTCAAGGTTTGGAAAACCAGGTTCGGCACGATCGGCGTCGGCATCTGCTGGGACCAATGGTATCCGGAATGCGCGCGCGCCATGGTGCTACAGGGCGCCGAGATCCTGTTCTATCCGACCGCCATCGGTTCGGAGCCGTATGACGCGGCTCTCGATACGCATTTGCAATGGCAGCGGGTGATGCAGGGCCATGCCGTCGCGAACGCCGTTCCGATTGTCGCGATGAATCGGATCGGACTTGAAGACAACGACGGCGTGAAGCAGAAGTTTTATGGTCACTCTTTCATCACCGATCATCGTGGTGATCTGGTCGAACACATCGGCGCTGACGAGGAGGGTGTGCTCATCCACACATTCGACCTTGACCTGATCGAAAGCTATCGCGCCGACTGGGGCTTTTTTCGCGATCGTCGGACCGATCTTTACGCCCAGAGCATCATCTGAAGCATTACCGATCGAGCTTCATCTGCTTGTCTACAAACGTTTTCATTCGACTGATCCGTCACAAACCTGACGTCCAATTGTCATGTAGCTGATACCAAATCTTGCGAGACGTGTGTAAAATCGATGACGGTTTCCGAGGCTCTCCGCATCTCATGCCGGATCTGACGACCGCCCTTTTCACTCTCGTCGCGCTGCTGCTGGCCGTGCATCTTCTGTCGGCTGTGCTTACTGTTTGGCGCGCGTGGCGCCCCAAGCGACCCGTGCCCGCCGGACGCATGAGCCAGCCGGTCACTCTGCTGCGCCCGGTCTGCGGTCTGGACCCCAACGACGAGGCGACACTCGGCTCGACGTTCAAGCTCGATCCGCATCCCAACCTCGAAATCGTCTTTTGCGCAGCACGTGAGAGTGATCCGGTGGTGCCGCTGGTGCGGCGGCTGATCGCCAATAATCGTCATGTGAACGCGCGCCTTCTGATCGGTGACGAACGGCCGACGCCGAACCCGAAGCTGAATAATCTCGTCAAGGGATGGCACGGGACGCGCAGCGAATGGGTCATCATGGCCGACAGCAACGTGCTGCTGCCACGTGATTACGTCAGTCAGCTTCTTGCCGCTTACCGTTCCGATACCGGTCTTGTCTGCTCGCCGCCGGTCGGCAGCGCGCCGAAGGGCGTGGCCGCGGAAATCGAGTGTGCGTTTCTCAACACCTACCAAGGCCGCTTCCAAGTGGCCGCGGATACGATTGGCTTTGGCTTTGCGCAGGGCAAGACCATGTTCTGGCGCCGAGACCTGCTCGACGATGCCGGCGGCATCGAGGCGCTCGGCCGCGATGCCGCGGAAGATGCGGCCGCGACAAAGATCGTGCGTCGGGAAGGCCGGCGCGTGCGCCTCGTCGACCGCCCCTATTCGCAGCCGCTCGGGCAGCGCCGTCTGCGCGAGGTGTGGCAACGGCAGGTTCGCTGGGCCAGACTGCGGCGAGCGACCTTTCCCCTGTGCTACGCGCCGGAAATTCTGGCCGGCGGAATGTTGCCGATGACCATCGGCGGGCTGATTGCGGCTGATTTCGACGTCGCGCCCGCTGCTGCTGTCGTCGGCCTCGGCATCATCTGGTACGGGACGGAGATTGCCGTTGCACGGTTGGCCGGCTGGCATCTATCGGCATGGTCGCCAGTGGCCTTCGTGTTGCGCGACTTGATGCTGCCGGCGATGTGGGTCGAAGGCTGGACCGGTAACGGCTTCAACTGGCGGGGCAACGAAATGAACGCCACTCTCACCATCTCCGAGGCACGGCAGCCGAACGGCTGAGGCCTGCGGTTCCGGATGTGCCCTTCTTTGGCCCGGGCCGCGCCCAGGAATGCCCGCATTCGAAAGTTACCAACCGTTAAGGGTTGTACGTTAACCCTTCCGCAACGGTTCGGTATCGATGCCGGATCGCAGACAGCCCTTTTGATCACCGCGATTAAATCGGCGAAGGCGCGTGTCAGCTTGAGGGGATGCCGCTTGGCCGGACAGCCAGCACGATGGGCCGTCAGTCTTGTGGTCGCCGCGTCCTTGGCCGCGGCGGCGCATTGCATGTCCGTTGTCGCCGCGGGTGAGAGCCGGACGATCTGGATGTATCATATCCATACCAAGGAGACGATTTCCATCCTCTACAAGAAGGATGGTCGCTTCATTCCCGAGGCCCAGAAAAAACTCAATTGGTTCTTACGCGACTGGCGGAAAAACGAAGCGACAGCGATGGATCCCAGAACCATCGACATTATCTGGGAAATGCACGACGAACTGGGTTCGCAACAGCCGGTGCACATCATTTCGGGATACCGCTCGCACGGCACCAACGACATGCTGCGCCGGACGGTCGGGGGACAAGCGAGCCAAAGCCAGCACATCACCGGCAAGGCGATCGACATTCATTTTCCAGATATTCCGATCCGGCAATTGCGCTACTCGGCCATGATCCGCGAGCGTGGAGGTGTTGGCTATTATCCGACGTCGGCCCTCCCCTTCGTGCATGTCGACACGGCGCGCGTGCGCAGCTGGCCGCGCATGGCGCATGACGAACTGGCGCTGCTGTTTCCGAACGGGCGTTCGAAATATCAATCGGCCGAGGGCCGGTCGCTGGAGCCGGGGGACGCATCGGCGGCGCGGCGGCGGCAGCCGCAGCTCGCAACCCAAGTGGCGCAGTTCTTCGATGTTCGCTCCAACCCGCGCAAGGGCGTGCTGGTTGCCGCCGCGGGCAATATCGCGCTGCCGGTGCCGCCGGAACCGAGGCCGGCGGTCAGGCCGGAGAAGAAGCCGCAAGCTTCAACCGTCGTCGCATCGCTCACGACAGGTCCTTCTTTGACGCGTCCGGCCCCGCGGCCGGCACCTGAACGGCCAGTACCTGAACGGTTGGCCACCGCGCCAATCCAACCCGCGCCGCGTCTGGTGCGTGAGCCCCGGCCGGTTGAGCGGTCGTCGATGTTCACGCCAGGACCCACCGCGCAAGAACGCGCCAAGCTGAACGATCTGGTCAAACTTGCAGCGCTTGACGCGGCACCCTTGCCATCGACGCCGGCCGTGTCGGCACCCGTTGCGGCTGTGCGGCCGCCGCTGCCGGCCACAGGTGAAGCCGGCGCGCATCTGCCACAGAAGGCGGTGTCGGCACTGGCGGCCGCATCGGGGTTTGGCGCGCAGCCGAATTCATTCGTCGCGGCACCGGCTTTCGACGACGATCATCCTGAGGAACTCGCCTATGCGCCGTTCCCGATCCTGCCGCTGCTGACGGAGACCGCTTCAGCCGACGATCCGGCGCTGGCGCGGATGGTGCATCCGGACGTGGGGCGGACGTTCGACATGATCGACGACGAAGGGCGCATTCTGCCTATGCGCCTCAGACCGGGGGAGCAGATGGCGCAGCTGCTGTTTGCAAAAGAATTCCGCGGACAGGCCGTCGATCTATCGGCGATCGAAGACGCCTACGCCAATCATGTTGCCGCGCCACCGGGGCTCGCGGAACGCAAGGTTACGACGTCTCCGCGCTGACATCCTTGGCGGGTTTCTTGACGTCGTGCAGCAGGCGGGCGGCGGCGAGAGGCCCGTTCTGCCACGCTTCAACGGCCAGCCGTCCCAGTTCGCGAAAATCGTCCTTGCGCGGCGATGTCGATCGCCAGACGAGGCCGACGGTGCGGGAGGGCTCGGGATCGGCGAAACGGATGACGGTGAGTTCGCGGCCTCGCTCCTCCATTCCCAGGCTCAGTTCGGGCAGCAGGGTGATGCCGAAGCCGGCGGACACCATCTCGACAATCGTGCCAAGGCTCGACGCGCCGAACGTATTCACCGTGTCGACCTGTTTCAGGCTGCAATAGGTCAGCGCCTGATCGCGCAGGCAGTGGCCCTCCTCAAGCAGGAGCAGCTTTTCGCCCTCGATCATTTCCTTCGTAGCGCGCAGGCGTCCGGCGACCTTGCGCTGTTTGGGCAGAGCCAGCAGGAACGGGTCCTGGAACAGTTTCGTCTCATCGAGATCGGGATGTTTGATCGGCAAAGCCAGGAGCAAGACGTCAAGCTTGCCTTCGAGCAGTTCCACGACGAGGTGGGAGGTCTGCGTTTCGCGAACGTGCAGTTCGAGGTCGGGGTAGGCATCGCGCAGTAGCGGCAGCAGCGGCGGCAGGAGATACGGCGCTATCGAGGGAATGACGCCGAATCGGAGCGAGCCGGTCAAAATCCGGTTGGAGTGGTGCGCGAACGAAACCAGTTCACGCACGTCGCCAAGGACGCGCGCCACACGCTGGGATATCTCCTCGCCTTTCGGCGTCAATCGCACACCGCTTCGCGTCCGCTCGACCAGCGTCAGCCCAAGTGTCTGCTCGAGTTCGCTGATCTGCATGGAGAGGGCCGGCTGCGTCACAGCGCAGGCCTCGGCAGCGCGGCCGAAATGCAGTTCGCGCGAGAGCGCGTCAAAGTACCTGAGCTGTTTCAGAGTGACGGACAAGGATCAGCTTCTCTTATTCGTGTAGCGATTTATTACGAATAGTTCTTATCCGATGCCGCGTCTATCTTTGATTGCCGCGTCCGATGGACTCTTTGATTGCCGCGTCCGACACGCCGGTGGCGCGCCGGCCGGACGCGGCGGAATCTCGATTGCCGCGTCCGACACGCCGGTGGCGCGCCGGCCGGACGCGGCGGAATCTCGATTGCCGCGTCCGACACCTCTGCGGGGAGCCGGCCGGACGCGGTGATGGCGGGCGAGTGACGCCGGCAATAAAAAAGCGCTCCCCGGCTGAGAGCGCTTTTCTGTTTAATTTCAGTTGGTTATTCCGCGGCTTGCATCCGGAGGCCGCCGGTGGGGGAGGTTTCGGCCAGCATCCCGAGCGCGTGCAGATAAACCTCGAGAATGCTTTCTTCTTCCTGGCGTTCCTGCTCGCTCTTCTTGCGCATGCGCACGATCTGGCGCAAGGCCTTGACGTCGAAGCCGACGCCCTTGGCCTCCAGATATTTGTCGCGGATGTCAGACGCGAGTGCCTTCTTTTCTTCTTCCAGCCGCTCAATCTGTTCGACGAGCTGGCGCAACTGATTCTGCGCGGCGGCCTGTAGCGTGGTCATCGCCTACCTCATTTTCAAATGTCACAAGGAACTCGGGGGCGCGAATACGCACGCGCGTCAACTCCGCAAGCTATCGGCCGCCCTCCCCCCCTTCAAGCGAACGTCTTTTTGTTCCAGAGGTTTTTGTGCACCTGTGGAGGAAGGCCGCCGGCGAATCCCCACTCCCCATCGAAGGCGATGCGGAGAGGGTGCTACGGCGCCGAGTCCAGGCGTGCAAAGGGTCCTAAAAGGGCCTCGAATCCGGGCTTTGTGACCGTGAACACAAGGAGTTTTCGACCTTGACCCCGTTCATTCGCCGAATCGTCTGGTTTTTCGTCGGCCTCATCCTGGCCGCCGGTGCGGCGACTGCCGACGATCGGCCGTCGTTTGCCCAATTCGTTGCGCGTTTCGCGCGCGACGTTCGATAAAACATTTGCGGGCCTGCAGCCCAATATGAAGATCCCGGACCTCGATCTGCCGGGCCGGCCGAGTGACGGTAGCCAAGGCCAGGCCGAGTTCACACGGGCGCCCAAGGCGTATCTCGACGAGGCCTACCTTGAACGGCTGGCCGCGACCGGGCGCAAACTTGCCGTCGAGCACAAGGCGGATCTGGCCAAGATCGAGCGCGATATCGGCGTCGACCGCTATTCTATTCTCGCCATCTGGGGACGCGAAACGGCATTTGGCACGCACAAGCTGCCGCATGACGCCATCGAAGTGCTGGCGACGCTCGCCTGGACGGGACGGCGCAAAGAGCTGTTTCGCAACGAGCTTATCGAGGCCTTAAAAATGTTGCAGTCGGGCGTGGCACGATCCGACATGCGCTCGTCGTGGGCGGGGGCCGTCGGGCTGACGCAGTTCATGCCGTCGGAATATTTTACACATGCGCGCGATCTGGATGAGGACGGCCGCAAGGATATTTTCCGAGATGTCGGCGACGCTCTGGCGTCGGGCGCGGCGCAGCTCGCCGGTAAAGGCTGGGTGCGCGGTCAGACCTGGGGCTACGAGGTCGTCATTCCAACGTCTTCCGACTGCGGCTTTGAGGGACCGACACAGGCGCGCAGCATCGCGGACTGGCAGCAGCTGGGATACCGCCGGGCCGATGGTCAGCCGTGGGGAGAAAAGTATCAGGTCGTCGAGGCCTACCTCATGAGCCCGGCCGGCGCCTACGGCCCCTCGTTCTGTCATCCGCCGCTATAACATGTCCGATCTCTATGCCGTTTTTGTCGGGCATCTGGCCGACCGCATCGCGGGCAAGGGCGATTTTGTGCATGCATTCGGCGGGACCGGGGCACAGAAGACGAAGGTGATCCAGGAAATCCAGACGCGGCTTGGCAAAGCCGGATATGAGGTTGAAAAAGTCGACGGCAAAGTCGGGTCGAACACGCGCAAGATCATTGGCCTTTATCAGCGTGCGAACGGGCTTAAGGTGGACTGCTGGCCGTCCGATGCCGTGCTGAGCCATATTCGTAGTACGGCAGCCTTGCCGTGAGGCTTGTAACTCGACAGCGAAATGGCCAATGTCGCCGCTTCGATTACGGAAACGCCCGCCGCATGCTGCGCCGCTGCCTCATCGTCCTTGCCTTCTTGAGCGTCGCGCCCCTCAGCGCCGCGATACCCGCGCTGGCGCAGGAAGAACCGTCATCGAGCTTTCTGGCGCCGTTTCCGAAAGGCGACATTTATCGTATCTCGGTGATCGGCGACGATCTCGCTGAGGGCCTCTTTTACGGCCTGCAGGAAACGTTCCTGTCGGATGCGCGGGTGCAGGTTCTGTCCAAGCCCAATCTACTGAATGGGCTCATGCGGCCCGACCACGAGGAAAAAGTCGCGGCTCTCGAAGAGGACCTGCGCCGCGACCCGCCGGCGGTCGCAGCCTTGATGCTCGGCGCGTGGGACAGAGTTTCGCTGCGCACCTCATCGGGCAAGCGCGTGCCGGTCGGCACGCCGGAGTGGCGTGCCGAATATTCGGCCCGCGCGGATCGGCTGTTGAAAATGTTCAAGCGGCTCAACATTGCCGTCTATCTCGTTGGCATTCCGAACGTGCGCAAGTGGGACGCCAATGAAGACGTGCAGATGATGAACGAGATCCTGCGCGAACGGGCCTATCTCAACGGCATGAAATACATCGACAGCTACGCTGGATTTCTCGACGAGAGCGGTGGCTACAGCGGTTGGGGACCCGACCTCACCGGCAAGATTGTCAAGCTGCGCGACGGGGACGGCATCTACTTCACGATGGCCGGCAACCGCAAACTTGCGCATTTCGTCGAGCGCGAACTGCGCCGCGATCTGAAGCAGGCGCAAGCAGCGCGCAGTGTGCCCCTGCTTGGCAGCGCCGAGGAGCAAGTGCAAATCAATCCGGGCAAGGCCGCCGTCAAGGACAGCGCACCAGGCGCGTCGGAGGCTGCTGGCGGCGCTGTGCTCGCCGGTTCCACTGCTGCGCCGTCGGCTGGCGATCAGGCCGCCGACAACGGGCGCATCAGCCTGAAGACGGTCACAGCCACCGGCCGCGAGGACGTCGTGACGCTCGATATCGTCCGGCCATCCATCCCAGCGTCGGTCGTGGCGCTCGTCACCCGCAAGGAAAGCCCGGATCGGCCGTCGCAACTTGGCGACGTGCTCGTCGACCGGATCGCGTCGGGCATCAACGTGATGAGCACGTTTACTCCGCCGACGTCGGCCGCCTCGGGACTTGCGGGGCGGGGACGGCTTTCACCAACGCAGTCATCCTACTATCGGGTGCTGGTCAAAGGCGAACGGCTGCCTCCGCGTCCAGGGCGAGCCGACGATTTCGTCTGGCCGCGGCCCGAGCCGAAGCCGATCGAAACAAAGCCAACAGTCGATCCGTTGGAGACCGGCAGTGCGGCACCTGCTTCGCCCGCAGACCCAGAAGTCGGGAAGCCGCGACGCTAGAGGCGGTTCAATCTTCTTCACGTTCGAGCGTTGCGGGCCGGCGGCGGCCACGTTCTGCCTTGGCGCTGCCTTTCAAGCGCTCGGCGATGTCGTCGAGGCGGCGCTTGGCTGCGTCGAAGGCATCGCGCAGCGCGATCTGCAGATCTTCCTGCGCATCGCCGACAGCACTCTCGTGCGAGAGGATCAGCGGCGCGTGATCGGGAATACCGATGTCGATCTTGATCTCGTACGTCTTGCCTTTGTGATGATGCTTGTTGGGAGCCGCCACGACCACCCGGCAGTGCGTCATCCGATCGAACACCTTCTCGAGTTTGGCCGCTTTTTCCTGGATCTTTGCTTCGATCGCGGCGCTTTTTTCGAGACCCTTGAAAGTGATTTCGAGCGGTGTGTTCATCTGCGATGCCTTTCGCGGCTACGTCTCGGTGGTGACGGGTGTCACACAACCGATATTAGGACCAATCGCGGCCGGGGCAAGGTCGGACGGTCAAGCAGGGCCAGCCGGGTCGGGGCGAACTCAGGAGCGGCGGGCGTTGGCTACGATTTAAAGAATCCGGTGAAGTCGGACCACTGCTCGATACGAAATGAGCGAATGTCGCGAACACAGCCGGCGAACCACTGCAGGGAATTCGGCGCATTCATGGCCGCGAAGAGATTGGCGAGATACTCGCGCTCACAGACATAGACGCTGCCCTGCACGCGTTGAAAGCCGAACCGCTCCAAGCATGCACCGACGTCATTGTAGGCTTGCGTCACGCCTTTGGGATGGCGCTTACGGGTCTCGTCAACGATGAGATCGAACGCTATGGCGAACATCAGGGGGCCAGCGGATCATCCAGCGCAGCGGCCAGCGCATACTCGAGCTCCTCGCCACTTTCGACCACGCGAACGCGTACGATCACGTCCGGACCCGTCTGAGGGCCTGCGACGTCCAATATCTGATAAAGCGGACCCAACCGCCCGAACGTGCGAAAGCTGCCCAGGATTTGGTCGAGTGGTAACTTCAGCTGGCGGTCAGATGTGACGACAACGTTCATGTCCCGAAAGTGCTACGGTTCACGCCTTTTGTCCAGTTCCTGGAAATGACCGGGCCAATCGAGAAAGGGATCAGCGCGGCAGCGTCGTCGTTCCCATGAGCGCCTTATCGATGGCGTGGGCGGCTTGGCGGCCTTCGCGGATGGCCCAGACGACGAGGCTTTGGCCACGTCGGACGTCGCCGGCGGCGTACAGCATATTTTCGCCGGGCAGCTTGTAATCGCGCTCGGTGGCGTCGACGCCTTTGAAGCGACCGCGCGGTACGACTGCCAGACCCAATTCCTTGATGACGTCGCTTTCCGCCGGCCCTGAAAAACCCATGGCGAGGAGGACGAGATCGGCATCGAGAGTGCCCTCGCTGCCGGGAACCGGCTGCATCTTATCGTCCATGCGCGTGTAATGGAGCTTACGCACGACGCCGTTTTCACCCTCGAAACCGGTGGTCGAGATGGAAAACTCGGTGATGGCGCCCTCCGCTTGCGAGGAGGAGATGCGCAGCTTCATGGGCCAGTGCGGCCAGGAGAGTGCCTTGTTCTCCTTGATCGGCGGGCGCGGCATAATTTCGAGCTGGGTGACGCTTTTGGCCCCTTGGCGAAACGATGTGCCGATGCAGTCGGAGCCGGTATCGCCGCCGCCGATCACAATAACATGCTTGTCGCGGGCGGCGATTTCGTGCGTACCGGCGCGCTGGTTTTCGCCGGCATTGCGACGGTTCTGCTGGGGCAGGAAATCCATGGCGTAGTGGATGCCGTCGAGTTGGCGACCGGACGACTTGGCGAAAAAGTCGAACGGGTGCTCTGAGCCCATGGCGAGCAGCACCGCGTCATGCGTGTTCTGGAGTTCGGCGGCGGAGACATCCTTGCCGACCTGGACGTTGCAATGGAACGTGACGCCTTCGGCTTCCATCTGCCTGACGCGGCGGTCGATGATGTCCTTTTGCATTTTGAAGTCGGGAATGCCGTAAACGAGAAGCCCACCGGGGCGGTCGTTCTTTTCGTAGACATGCACATCGTGGCCGACACGGGCAAGCTGCTGGGCAGCTGCAAGACCAGCCGGGCCGGAACCGATGATCGCCACCTTCTTGCCGGTTTTCTTTTCCGGCGGCTCGGGGACGACCCAGCCTTCTTTCCATGCGCGATCGGCGATGGCGCCTTCGATCGACTTGATGGCGACGGGTGTGTCATCGATGTTAAGCGTGCAGGCGGCTTCACACGGGGCCGGGCAAATACGGCCCGTGACTTCGGGGAAGTTGTTGGTCGAGTGCAGGTTGAGAGCCGCCTGCTTCCAGTTTCCGCGATAGACGAGATCGTTCCAGTCGGGGATCTGGTTATTGACCGGGCAACCGTTGTGACAGAACGGAATGCCGCAATCCATGCAGCGGGCCGCTTGGTTCTTCAGTTCGCCGTCGGCCATTGGCACGACGAACTCGTGCCAATGCGTCACGCGGGCTTCGACGGGCTCGTATTGCCGCTCGGCGCGTTCGAACTCCAGAAATCCGGTTGGCTTACCCATCGTCTTTAGGTCTTTCCTTCGCGTCGTGCGGACGGATACTTGTAGTTCGTTGGCTTTACGCCTGCGGGCGAGACTTCTCGCCGCCGATGTCGGCGGCCTTGGCAAGCTCGGTGAGCGCGCGGCGATACTCGACCGGCATCACCTTGCGGAACTTCGGCAGCCAGGCGCCGAAATCCTTCAGAATGGTCTTGGCCCTGGCCGAGTTGGTGTAGTGCGCGTGGCGGACGAGGAGCGTGTGGATGCGTTCGACGTCGTTCTTGCGCATGTCGCCCATGACGGTCTTCAGCGCGACGGCCACTTCGCCGCCCTGCCTGGCCAGCGCCTCGAGCGAGCCCGGATCAGCGGTGAACAATTCCAGTTCGACCATTTCCTTATTGAGGCGGCTTTCGAAGGTGCCGTCTTCATCGAGCACATAGGCAATGCCGCCCGACATGCCGGCTGCGAAATTGCGTCCGGTCTGGCCGATCACGACAACGCAGCCACCGGTCATGTATTCGCAGCCATGGTCGCCCGTGCCTTCGACGACGGCGGCAGCGCCGGAGTTGCGGACCGCGAAGCGCTCGCCGGCGATGCCGCGAAAGTAACACTCGCCATCGATAGCGCCATAAAGAACGGTGTTGCCGACGATCATGCTGTCTTCCGGCACGATGCCGGACTCTGGCGCGGGTCGTACGATGATCTTGCCGCCCGACAGGCCCTTGCCGACGTAGTCATTGCCTTCGCCGACAAGGTCGAGGGTCAGGCCGCGTGTTGCCCAGGCGCCGAACGCTTGGCCGGCTGTGCCCTTGAGCGTCAGCCAGATTGTATCTTCCGGCAGACCGGTGTGGCCGTAACGCTTGGCGATCTGGCCCGACAGCATCGCGCCGGTTGACCGATCGACGTTCTTGATCGCGACTTCCGCCTTGACCGGCTTGCCTGATTCAAGTGCCGGCCGGGCGATCTCGATCAGCTTGTTATCGAGCACTTTCTCAAGACCATGGTTCTGGCGCTCGCAGTGATGGACCTTCACGCTGGCGGGAACGTCTGGCTTGAAGAAAAGGTTCGTGAAATCGAGGCCGCGCGCCTTCCAGTGCTCAATGGCGCGTTCCTTGTCGAGGATCTCGGTCTGGCCGACGAGTTCACTGAAGGTGCGGAAGCCGAGAGATGCCATGATCTCGCGGACTTCCTCGGCGACGAAGAAGAAGTAGTTGATGACGTGTTCCGGCTTGCCGGTGAAGCGGGCCCGCAGGACCGGGTCCTGCGTCGCGACGCCGACCGGGCACGTGTTCAGATGGCACTTGCGCATCATGATGCAGCCGGCGGCAATCAGGGGCGCGGTGGCAAAACCGAATTCATCCGCGCCGAGCAGCGCGCCGACGATCACGTCACGGCCGGTGCGCAGGCCGCCGTCGACCTGGACCGCGATGCGCGAGCGCAAGCGATTGATGACGAGCGTCTGCTGGGTTTCGGCGAGGCCGATTTCCCAAGGTGACCCGGCATGCTTGATCGACGTCAGCGGGGAGGCGCCCGTACCGCCTTCGTAGCCGGAGATCGTGACATGATCGGCGCGGGCCTTGGCGACACCGGCCGCGACCGTGCCGACGCCGACTTCGGAGACGAGCTTGACCGAGACGTCGCCCGACGGATTGACGTTCTTCAAATCGAAGATCAGCTGGGCAAGATCTTCGATTGAATAGATGTCGTGGTGCGGCGGCGGCGAGATCAGGCCGACGCCCGGCGTCGAGTGGCGCACCTTGGCGATGTTGGCATCAACCTTATGGCCCGGCAGCTGGCCGCCTTCGCCGGGCTTGGCGCCTTGCGCCATCTTGATCTGCATCATGTCCGAATTGACGAGGTATTCGGTGGTGACGCCGAAGCGGCCGGAAGCAACTTGCTTGATGGCCGAGCGCATGCTGTCGCCGTTGGGGAGCGGCACAAAGCGGTCAGCTTCCTCGCCGCCTTCACCGGTGTTCGACTTGGCGCCGATGCGGTTCATGGCGATGGCCAGCGTCGTATGTGCCTCGCGGCTGATCGAACCGAAGCTCATGGCACCGGTGGCGAAGCGCCGGACGAGGTCCTTGGCCGGCTCGACCTCCTCGATCGGCACCGGCTTGCGGCCCATTTCCTCGGCGGTCCGAATGCGGAAAAGGCCACGCAGCGTGTAGAGCTGCTCGGACTGGTCGTTGATGGCTTTGGCGAAGTCGCGATACTTCTGGGGGACGCGACCGGCGGTGGCATCGTCGACGGCGGTGCCGCGCACGGCATGCTGCAAATCGGCGACCGTGGACGGACGCCACACGTGCGCCTCACCGCGAATTCGATAGGCGTAGTCGCCGCCGACCTCGAGGGCGTTTTCGAGGATCGGAATGTCGCCAAACGCCAGATTGTGGCGTTCGACCGTTTCGCGGGCGACTTCGCGCAGGCCGATGCCTTCGACCTGCGTGTGGGTGCCAGTGAAATAGCGATCGACGAACGACTGGCGCAAGCCGATGGCATCGAAAATCTGCGCACCGCAGTACGACTGATAGGTGGAGATGCCCATCTTGGCCATGACCTTCAGCATCGCCTTGCCGACGGCCTTGATGAACTTCTTCTTCACGTCCTCGGCGGTCAAATCAGCGCCAAGGTCGGGCAGCATGTGCTCCAGCGTTTCAAACGCCAGATACGGGTTGATCGCTTCCGCGCCATAACCTGCAAGCGTGCAGAACTGATGCACTTCATGCGCTTCGCCGGTTTCGACAACAAGGCCGACCGAGGTGCGCAGCCCCTGCTTGATCAGATGATGGTGCACGGCCGATGTCGCCAGCAGCGAGGGGATCGCGATGCGATCGGGACCCAGCGCCCGGTCGGACAGGATGATGATGTTGTAGTCCTTCGAGCGGACGGCCTCTTCGGCTTCAGCGCACACGACATCGAGGGCCGGACCCACGCCTGCCGCACCTGTTTCGACGAGGTAGGTGATGTCGAGCGTAATCGAATTGAAGTGATTGTCCCTGACCGCGCCGATGGCGCGAATGCGTTCCAGGTCTTCATTGGTCAGGATCGGCTGCGTGACCTCGAGGCGCTTCACCTTCGAGGTGCCCTCCAGATCGAGGATGTTGGGACGCGGACCGATGAACGAGACGAGGCTCATCACCAGTTCCTCGCGGATGCTGTCGATGGGCGGGTTCGTCACCTGGGCGAAGTTCTGCTTGAAGTAGGTATGCAGAAGCTTGGACTTGGACGACAACGCCGAGATCGGCGTGTCGTTGCCCATCGAGCCGATGGCTTCCTCCCCACGAGCCCCCATCGGCGTCATGAGGAACTTCAGGCTCTCTTCGGTGTAGCCGAAAGCCTGCTGCAGATCGAGCAGCCCAACGTTGGTCGGCTTGGGCTCCTTCTTCGGCGGCAGCGGCAGGTCGGAGACCATGATCTGGGTCCGCTTGACCCAGCTTTCGTAAGGGTGCTTCTGCGCGATTTCGGCCTTCAGCTCCTCGTCGGAAACGATGCGGCCCTTTTCCAAATCGATGAGCAGCATCTTGCCGGGCTGCAAGCGCCACTTCTTGACAATGTCAGCCTCGGCAACCGGCAGCACGCCCGACTCTGAGGACATGATGACGATGTCGTCTTTGGTGACCAGATAGCGCGCGGGCCGCAAACCGTTGCGGTCGAGCGTGGCGCCAATCTGGCGGCCGTCGGTGAAGGCCATTGCGGCCGGACCGTCCCACGGTTCCATCAGGCAGGCGTGATACTCATAAAATCCGCGGCGCTTGGCATCCATCTGCGGATTGCCGGCCCAGGCTTCCGGGATCAGCATCATGGCTGCGTGGGCCAGTTTGTACCCGCCGAGAAAAAGGAATTCGAGCGCGTTGTCGAAGCAGGCGGTGTCGGACTGGCCTTCATAGGAAATCGGCCAGAGCTTGGAAATGTCGTCGCCGAACAGGGGCGAGGACACCGATGCTTGGCGCGCCGCCATCCAGTTGACGTTGCCGCGCAGCGTGTTGATCTCGCCGTTGTGGGCAACCATGCGATAGGGGTGCGCGAGCTTCCACGATGGGAACGTGTTGGTGGAAAAGCGCTGGTGGACGAGGGCCAGCGCGGAGACAAACCGCGGGTCGGAGAGATCGGTGTAGTAGGCCTTGACCTGGAACGACAGGAACATGCCCTTGTAGACGAGCGTACGGCTCGACAACGACACGGTGTAATGGCCGATATCGCGACCCTTATAGGCGTTGACGACGGAGTTCGAGACGACTTTGCGGGCGAGATAAAGCTTGCGCTCGAAGTCCTCCTGATCGCGCAATCCGAGCGGCCGCCTGACGAACACCTGGCGATGGACCGGCTCTGTCGAGCGGACCAAGTCAGACAGGCAAGAGTTGTCGACCGGCACCGAGCGCCAGCCCAAAAGCTCAAGACCTTCTTCTTTCAGGCAGCGCTCCCAGACCCGCTCGCAATGGTGGCGCAGGCGCTCGTCGGCTGGCATGAAGACATGACCGACGGCGTAGCGTCCGGGGTCGGGCAGCGTGAAACCGAGCTTGGCTGTTTCTTCGCGCAGAAAGAGATCGGGGATCTGGACCAGGATGCCGGCGCCGTCACCCGACAGCGGATCGGCGCCGACGGCACCACGATGCTCGAGGTTTTCAAGAATCTGGAGGGCGTCTGCGACGATCTTGTGCGACTTGCGGCCCTTCATGTCCGCGATGAAGCCCACCCCGCAGGCGTCATGCTCGAACGCGGGATCGAACAGGCCCTGGCGTTCAGGCCGTTCCCAGATCCCGGTTTCAGAACCGCGCAGGGCAGGCGGGGACTTCGTCATCTTCAATCCTCAAGATCAGCGTCTTGGCTTGTATCACCGGTGGGCTCAACACGGCCTAACATCAGAACGGCGGGTGGCGGCTCATCTTCCAGTCAAGTCGCGCGGGCGCGGGACCATGCACCGAACTGCCGCCGGAATTCGCTCCATTTTCGTCTACGCCGCCGGATCGCGGGCAGGTCAGCCGACACAGCACACAAATGCGCGCAGTGATCCCGTTGAGCAATCTGCTCTGGGCCCGTCATCGGCACCGTGCGTTCCACTGATCTCACCCGCAACGACCTCAACCTATTCGAGCGACGGTACGGCGACCGACCGCAAAAATGGGCACGGTCATCGCTCTTGGATAAAGGACAGGAATGCTGACCTTTCGCGTCGCGCATTTTGCATCTTTTGCCAGCGGGCACAAGACGGAATGGCCCTCTCCAGCGCGCACGCCAACGACGCCGCATCCTGGGGGATGCGGCGCCTGGGTTCCTGCAATCGGCGAAGCTCGTCAGGCGGCCGCGCTGGCTTCGATGTGGCCGGTCACCGCCTTGGACCCGATCGGTACGCTGCGCGGCTTCAAACGCTCTGGGACACTGCGCACCAAGTCGATGTCGAGCAAGCCATCCTTGAGGTTGGCGGTCGTGACCTCGACGTGGTCGGCGAGCTGGAAGCGGCGCTCAAAGGAGCGGGCCGCGATGCCGCGGTGCAGATAGCGCCGCTCGGCCGCGTCGGGCGTCTTGTCGCCCTTGACGGTCAGCGTCTGTTCCTTGAGTTCGATTTTCAGTTCTTCTTCGACGAAGCCCGCCACCGCCATGCTGATGCGGTAGCTATTCTCGCCGAGACGTTCGATGTTGTAGGGCGGATAGGTGATTTCCGCATCCACGCCCGTCCCGCTGTCAAGCATCTGGGCGAGGCGATCGAACCCGATCGTGGAGCGGTAGAGAGGTGAAAAATCAACGTGTCGCATGACATATCCTCCATCAGAAGCGACATGTGGGCGGCTCTCCCATCATGGGCTGAGCCGATCGTCAAGTTGCCCGCCAACATGGCCGGGCAACTCATGATCTAGGTGGCCGTCGGTGCCATTCAAGGGGGTTCGTACGCGCCCTGAGACGGAGCGATTTATTGCCAGCGCGGAGAATGTTATTTTGATCCGCCGATTTGAGTTCATGCTGGTGACAGCTTACGGGCTCGCCGGTAGCAGACGGCGACGGGCTTTCGACAAGACGGCGCATTCGACCAGACAAGGACCTGCTAACGCATGCAGCTCGTGACAATCGCGCGCAATCCGGTGCCGACGGGGGCCGTGACCGGTCTCCTCACGGCGGATGACGGTGCACGCCTGCGCTTTGCCCGCTGGTCGGCGACCCGCGGCCCGCGGCGGGGGACCGTTTTCATCAGCCCCGGACGCGGCGAGTTCATCGAAAAGTATTTCGAGGTGGTGGCCGAGTTGCGCCGCCGCGGCTTTGCCGTCGCGATCCTCGACTGGCGCGGCCAGGGCGGATCGGAGCGGATGCTCGATGATCCGCGCAAAGGGCACATCAACGATTTTGCGGAGTACGATCAAGATTTGCGGCGGTTCATGAAAGACATCGTGCTGCCCGACTGTCCGCCGCCGTACACCGCGCTTGGACATTCCATGGGCGGCGCGATTGTCATGCGCAACTCCATCAAGCCGGGTTCCTGGTTCGATCGCATCGTCGTGACGGCGCCGATGATTGCCTTTTCGGCCGAGAAACTGGTCTATCCCGCATCGCTCGTGCGAGCCTATGCAGAATTGGCGGCGTTGGGATTTTCGCGTTCGTTCATTCCCGGCGGCCATAAGATCATGCCGGATCAGACTGTGTTCGACGGCAACGACTTGACGTCGGATCGTGAACGCTGGCAGCGGATGGCGGGCGTGCTGGAAGTCGCACCGGGGCTGGCGATCGGCTCGCCGACCGTTGGCTGGGTACGGGCGGCGCTCAGGGCAATGGCCGAACTGCAGGAACCGGGGTGTCCGAAACGGGTGCAGGTCCCGCTGCTCGTCTTTGCGGCGGGCGCCGACCGCATCGTTGATAGCCGGGCGGCGGAAGATTTCGCGGTGCAATTAAAAGTTGGCGGGCTCGTGCGATTACCGGGATCAAAACACGAGATCCTGCAGGAAAACGATCCGGTGCGCATGCGATTCTGGGCCGCCTTCGACGCCTACATGGGCGTCGAGCAAAAGGCTGTTTCTTAGTTGGCCGCGTCCGACGATTCTTTGATTTGCCGCGTCCGACTCCCTTCCAGGGAGCCGGCCGGACGCGGCACGGGAGTCGGACACGGCGGTTAGATTGTGCGGTTGAGTTCGGTCAGGATCTGATCGTGGAGACGGGGGTCGCCGGTGGCAACGATACGGCCGCCCTTTGCGGCAGAACCGCCGGTCCATTCGGTCAGGCGGCCGCCCGCCGCCTCCACGATCGGGATCAATGCGACAATGTCGTAGGGCTTCAAACCGCTTTCGACGATCACGTCGACAAACCCGGATGCGAGCAGCGCATAGGCATAGCAATCGCCGCCGTAGCGGGTCAGCCGCACCTTGCTGCGCAGGTTCTCAAAAGCCATTCGTTCGTTGCCGGGCTTGAACAACAGCGGATCGGTGGTCATCAGAACGGCGGAGGCCACGTCCGGACAGGCGCGGGTGCGCATTGGCTGGGCGGCGCTGCCGTTCCGGCTTGCGAAACTACGCTCGCCGTCCGACCAGAACCGTTCGCCGGTATAAGGCTGGTCCATGAGCCCGACGATCGGATCGGCCCCGTCCAACAGGCCGATCAACGTCCCCCACATGGGGGACCCGGTGATGAAAGCCCGGGTGCCGTCTATTGGGTCCACGACCCAGCGGTAACGGGCATCCGGGCGGGTCGTACCGAACTCCTCGCCCTCAAGGCCGTGTTCGGGAAACTGGAATGACAAATGCGCGGCAATGGCTTCCTCGGCGGCGCGATCGGCAATGGTGACCGGGTCGAAGCCGCCGTCCCCGTCCTTATTGTCGACCACGATCGGCACGCGAAAATGGGGCAGCGTCACCGCCGCGGCCCGGTCGGCGAGCGCATGCGCGCAGGCAACGAATTTTGCATTGAAGGGATCGGTATGAGCCGGCACGGACGAGGCCTCAAGGAATCGTGATGTATGAACGACCAACGCGAGGCACCATGAGCAACAGCACCGACATTGACAACCCCCTCAGCTTGATGGGATTTTTTGTTGACTGTGGTTCATAGGCCGCTTGTGGATGGAATATTAGGCACTGTCACTGTGCCGTGTTGCTGCTCCCGGCGAACAGGGGCATCGTTATTGATGTGACAGGTCGGCTGCACTTCCGGCCTTTCACAAGCCCACTCTGGGCGTTTCCTCCCTAGACTTGGGCCGTTCGTAATGCACGAACGGCCTCTTTTTATGAGCGACGGTTGTGCAAAGGGCAGGGTAAACTGCCTCAGCCAGCAGGATATTTGCGGCAGCATGTCGCGACGCAACACGGCCATTCCGCGCTCCGTGAGCTTCGACGCTTTCAATTGATAAGCAAATTCAACACACTCCCGGCGTTAATCCTGGGCTGAAGACCAGCTCTGCGTTTTTCGCAGTTGAGTTTTTTGCGGCGCACCATTAGTTTCCTCTCATGCAACGGCGAGCGTGCTCGTCCTCTTGCAGCCCTCTCGGGCGTTTCCTCCCTAGACTTGGGCCATCCCTTGCGGATGGCCCTTTTTTTATCGGAGCAACGAGAGGTAAGCCGACCGCACGTTATTCTGCGGCGCTGCGGCGCTCGAGGGTTACCGGCGCGTCGGCAAACAGTTGGCGTGAAAAACGCAGCAAATCGCGTTCGAGCGACAGAAAACGCGGGGTTTTCTCCAGCGTCCGCTCATTCATGTAAAGCCCGCGGTTGATCTCCAATTGCACCGCGTGCACACCTCGGTGCGGCCGCCCGTAATGTTCGGTGATGTAGCCGCCGGCATAGGGCCGGTTAAGCTGAGCTTCATAACCCAGTTCGGTGAGACTGGAGCGGATCAGCTTCGTCAGACGCACATCGCATGACGTTCCAAAGCGATCGCCAATCACAAAGTCGGGCCGCTGCACACCGGCATGGGCCATGTGGGCGGACGGCATGGAGTGGCAATCGATGAGGACCGCGAAGCCAAAATTTCGCTGCGCCCGTTCGATCAGGCCTCGCAGCACCGCGTGAAACGGCTTGTGCAGTAACTCTATGCGCAGCAAGGCATCGGCGAGCGACAGCGGGCCATCGTAGATTTCTTCGCCATCGGAGACGATGCGCGCGATGGTGCCCAGGCCACCAGCGACACGCACGGAGCGCGCATTGGCCCAATCCGGCAATGGTTCGACAAACAATTCCGGATCAAGTTCAAAGGGCTCGCGGTTGACGTCGAGGTAGGCCCTTGGGAAACGCGCCGACAGCAGCGTGGCGCCGCGCGATGCGCCGCGGATGAACAATTCATCGACATAACAGTCTTCCGAACGGCGTAATGCCGTCGCACCAAGCCGCGACAGAGACAAGAAATGGCGCGGATAGATCCGTCCGGAATGGGGAGAGCAGAAGACAAACGGCGTCAGGTCGCCGAGCGGTTCGCGCACTTCGAAAGGCGGCGTCAACTCTTCCCGGATTGAAAGCTCCTCGGCCGAAGCCATCGCCGTGTCGATCCTTCCCTGCGCGAATCTTACTGGAGCTGATGCTTTGCAGCGCCGCGTCCGTTGAGCGCTTTAGGCAAAATCCAACGGCTCGCAAAACAGTTGCAGGCGACATGGAAATTGCTGCGCTGCTTCCAGTGTTACTCTGCCCATCCGGCGGCGCGATGTCCACGCTCGTTTGCCGGCGGTCAACACTTCATCATCCGCCGAACGGCCGCATTGACCGCGGCATTGACTTGCGGAACGCGCATGAGGCACTTCTACACCTTCATTGTAGATTTACCAAAGTAGAGTCAGATTCGACTGGCATCACCTCTCGCCTGCTCTAAATTGGCCCCTCCGATCCGCCGGTTGCAAAGTCATCCATGTCGATTAGTCCATCTCGCGTTCCCGTTCACCGTATCCTCGTCGCTGAGGATGACGACAGCATGCGGGCTTTTCTGGAGCGTGCGCTTGCGCGCGCCGGCTATGACGTCATCGGATTCGCCAACGGCGTCGAGGCGCTGGAGCGGCTCGAACGGGAACCGTTCACCCTGCTTTTGACCGATATCGTGATGCCCAGGATGGATGGCATTGAGCTCGCTCGGCGGGCCAGTGAAATCGATCCCGACCTCAAGATCATGTTTATCACCGGGTTCGCCGCCGTGGTCCTCAACAGCGAGCACCAGGGTCCCAAGGACGCGCGCGTTCTGTCAAAACCCTTCCACCTCAAAGATCTGGTGCGGGAAGTCGAGCGGCTGCTCGAGGACTAGGGACCACTCGTCGGCGCGCGTCAGAACGGCGCCACCGCCGGCTTTTAAGGCCGCTTGCCTCAAATCCCCATTGTCGATATACGGGGCCTCCGCGTCCGGCCCGGCGCGGCCAAGACAGGGCGCTTAGCTCAGCGGTAGAGCACTTCCTTGACATGGAAGGGGTCAGAGGTTCGATCCCTCTAGCGCCCACCATTTCCAAGTATTTGAACGCCTTGGTCCTGCACCTTTTACTTGTGTCTCAGGCATAATTCGGCCACCTCGTACTTTTCTGTCGTGGGTTTCCCCCTGTTTGTTGACACGGCTTGCGGCCCCGACTAGGTTCCGCTCGACTTTTCCCGCGCTCGATGACTTGGGCGATCCGAACCGGCCTCCGGTTCGGCATCCCGCACGTTTCATCCGGGCCGTTCAAATCGAGTGTTTCGCCATGAAAGTTCGCAATTCCCTGAAGTCCCTTCGCGCGCGCCATCGCGACAACCGCATCGTGCGTCGCAAGGGCCGCGTTTACGTGATCAACAAGACCCAGCGCCGCTTCAAGGCCCGCCAGGGTTGATCCCTTCGATCTGACGCCTGTCCGCGGCCTCCGGAGCATTTGCGTCGGGGGCCGTTGCTCTTTGGAGCAGGCTTTATCCGGCGGATCGGGCAGGCTATTATCGACCGATGCGCAAATTCTTACTCGCCATATTGGCCGCCCTTGCCGTCCCCGCGTTCGCCGCAGCCGCCGACGCCCAGACCCAAGTGCCACCGACACCGGTGCCGAAGACCGATCCATCGGCCAAGCCCCTGGGACGGGAGATCCCCAAACCCGAGACGCGAGCCGAGCTGCTGGCGCGGCTTTACAGCGAACTTGCCAAAGCGCCCGACGCGGCCACGGCCGATCCAATCGTGCACACCATCGAGCAGGTCTGGTCGCAGGCCGACAGCCCGACCGCGACGCTGCTGCTCAATCGTGCGCTGCTTGCGGCATCGGAAAAGAACTACGATCTGTCGTTGCAGTTTCTCGACGCGGTGACCGAGCTCTATCCGGAATGGCCGGAAGGCTTTAATCGGCGCGCCTATTTGCATGTGGTCAAGCTCGACTACAACCGGGCGCTCGGCGATCTGCGGCGCGTTCTAGCGCTCGATCCTGGAAACTTCCGCGCACTGGAAGGGCTGGCGCAGGTATTGCGCACACTCGGCCAGGACAAGGCCGCCCTCGATGTCGTGCGCTCGCTCGTCAAGGCGCACCCGCATTCGCCCGGTGCGCAGGAGATGCTGAAAGAACTGCAGGACGCTGTCGACGGCCGGGGGATATAAAGTTTTTTGTTTGCGCCATCCGACACCGCTGCGCGGAGCCGGAATTTGTATGGGCGCCATCCGACACCGCTGCGCGGAGCCGGAATTTGTATGGGCGCCATCCGACACCGCTGCGCGGAGCCGGCCGGATGGCGCGAAACTTAATGGCGCGAAACTTAGGTTGGGATCTTCGTGTGGGCGGGTGTGCGCCGCTTGCCGCCGGTGGGGAATTCATCCGGCGTGTGGCCGTCGGGCAGACCGTGTTCATCGATGAATGCGAGACGGATCATGTTGGTGGCACCCGGCGAGCCGAGCGGGACACCCGCGGTGATGACGAGGCCCTCGCCGGCCTTGACGAAGCCTTCCTCGAACGCGATTTGCGATGCCTTGCGGACCATGTGAGCGAGGTCTTCCGGGTCGGCGGTCAACACGGTCTGGACACCCCACACGAGCGATAGACGCCGCGCGGTGCTCTCGATCGGGGTCAGGCCGATGACCGGCAGGCCCGGCCGTTCGCGGGCGACGCGCAGCGCGGTCGAACCCGTGGCGGTATAGCAGAGGATCGCGGAGACCTTGACTGTATTGGCGATGGCGTACGCAGCGGCGGCAATGGCATCGGCGCCGGTCGGGCGCTTGGAAAATTCGGTGGCGTGCACATAGGCGTCGTAGCTCGGATCGCTTTCGACTTCGACGGCGACGCGATCCATCATCTGGATGGCTTCGATCGGGTACTGGCCGACGGCGGATTCAGCTGACAGCATCACAGCATCAGCCCCGTCGAATACCGCGGCAGCGACGTCGGAGACTTCGGCGCGCGTCGGCATCGGCGATGAGATCATGCTTTCGAGCATCTGCGTTGCAACGACGACGGGTTTGCCAGCTTCGCGCGCCTTGCGTGTGATCTGCTTTTGCAGGCCGGGGACCCGCTCGACTGGCATTTCGACGCCAAGATCGCCACGCGCCACCATGAAGCCGTCGCCGGCGGCGATGATCGCGTCGAGGTCGTCGATGGCCGAGGGCTTCTCAATCTTGACGATGATGGCCGCCTGGTCGCCGATGATCCGGCGCGCTTCGAGCACGTCTTCGTGCCGCTGCACGAACGACAGCGCGATCCAGTCGGCGCCGATGGCGAGGGAGCAGTCGAGGTCGGCGTGATCTTTCTCGGTCAGGGCGCTGACGGGGAGGAGCGTATCGGGAAGGCTGATGCCCTTGCGCGAGGCCAATGCGCCGCCGGTGATGACCTTGGCGATGATGCGGTTCGTCTCAACACGGCTCACTGACATGCGGATCTTGCCGTCGTCGATGAGCAGGCGGTGGCCAGGTTTGACCGCTTCGAAGATCTGCGGATGGGGCAGAAAAACGCGCTCGGCGGAGCCTGGAGTTTTATCGCAATCTAGAACGAACTCGGCGCCGTCGTTGACGAACACGCGGCCGCCGTTGAATTCGCCAAGGCGGAATTTTGGTCCCTGCAGGTCGCAGAGCACGCCGACCGAATGGCGGCAGCGTTCGGCGACGGTGCGAATGATGTCCACGTAGTTTTTTGCTGCCTCGTGGGTCGTGTGGCTCATGTTGACGCGAAACACATCGACGCCGGCGTGGACGAGTTTTTCCACCATTTCAGGCGACGAGGAGGCTGGGCCCAGGGTGGCAACGATCTTCACGCGGCGATTGCGTCTCATGGTCTCTTCATCTCGGATCGACGCGCGCCGCGGATGCGACGGGTCATTTCTTAGTGGCGGGCTCAGGGTCGGTCAGGCGCACGGTCCATTCCTTGGCATCGCCTGTATCGACTTCGAAGAAGCCCGTGGCCTTGAAGCCGCGCGAGACGCAATCCTGAACGCCCCGGATCGTGAACGACTTCTCGCCCGTGCACATGTCGTTCTTGCCGGCCCATTCGCCGCCGCGGTCGTAGTCGACGGCGTTGATATAGATGAACCGGCTCGGCACCGCCCCTTTCAACAGAGTTTCGCAGGTTTGCGAAGCGATGTTCCACCAGCCTTCGGTGGCCCAGCCTTCCTTGTCCTGATAACCGATGGCGACGCCGACGCGGCTGGCGGTCGCGTTGCACAGCTTGAGATCGGCGGCGGCCGGGGTCGCAAGCAATGTAAGGCCGGCGGCGGCCAGACAGGCGATGGGCAGGCGGACAGGGCGGGACGGGCGGCTATCGGGGCGCATTTCGATCCGGATCACTCTCGAACGTCTCTACCGGCTGCTTTGCCTAGCACGCGCCGCGCGGCTCCGACAGGGAGCGAGCGTCGCGCCCCCTCAGCCAACGCGCGGCAAGGCACGCCCATCATGGATCGACCAGCAAGACGCGGAAATCATTGACGTTCGTCTGCGTCGGCCCGCATTCCAAAAGGTCGCCAATCTGGCGGAAAAAGGCGGTTGAATCGTTATTGGCCAGCATTGCGGCTGGATCGAGGTTCTTCGCCCGCGCGCGCGCCAGCGTGTCGGGCGTGACGATCGCGCCGGCCGGATCATCCGGGTTGCCGCCACCACCGTCAATGCCGTCCGTGTCGCCGGCCAGCGCCGCGATGCCCGTCGCGCTATCCAGGCCGAGGGCGACGCCCATCATGTATTCCTGATTGGGGCCACCCGATCCGTTGCCGGTCACCGTCACCGTGAACTCGCCACCCGAGATGAACGCGACGCGCTCGCCGCGGGCCTTTGCTGCCAACGCCAACGCTGCATGCTGGCGTCCGACCTCGCGCGCCTCGCCTTCCAGGCTGTCGCCGAGCATTTCGATTTTGTAGCCGGCGGCGCGGGCGATTTCGGCGGCGCCCAAGAGCGACGCCTTGGGCGCCGCGACCAGATAATAGCTCGCGTTGGCGAGCGTTGCGTCGCCCGGCTTCAGCGTTTCATTCTTGGGATCTGCAAGCGCGCGGACGATTTCGTCGGCGGCGGCGATCTTGTAACTGGCAAGCACCGCGCGGGCTTCGGCCAGTGTCGTGCCGTCGGCCACCGTCGGGCCGGAGCCGATTGCATCGGGGTCATCGCCCGGCACGTCGGAAATGGCGAGCGTGATCAGCCGCGCCGGATACGATGCGGCGGCGAGCCGTCCGCCCTTGACGCGCGAGAGATGCTTTCTGACGCAATTCATTTCCGAAATGCGCGCGCCGGATTTCAGCAGCTGCTTGGTCAACGCGCGCTTGGCTTCGAACGAGACGCCTTCGACGGGTGCGGACCACAGGGCCGACGCACCGCCCGATAGAAGGCAGAGCACCAGATCATTCGGGCCGCCGGAACGGGCGAGCTGGACGGCGAACTTGGCGGACGCGACGGAGTTGGCGTCGGGCACCGGGTGGCCCGCTTCCATGATCGGGATGATGTCGGAGGGCAGGCCATACCCGTGCCGCGTCGTGACGAAGCCGAGCAGCCGGTCGCCCTGGCCCTTGGCGGCATAGTGCTTCTCCGTCGCCCGCGCCATGGCGGCCGCGGCCTTTCCTGCGCCGACGATGATGATGCGCCCTCCCTCGGGCACCTCGGGCAGGAACGGCGGCACGCATACATCCGGGTGGGCGAGAGAAACCGCCTTATCGTACATTGCGCGCAGCAATCGACGCTGCTCAGCCGGGTCGCTCGAGGCCATGACGGATTTCCGTTCGTTTTCTGATTTGGCGTTGGGGAATGTTCGACTTTGGTCGTGTTTGCGGGATGCGCCTTGAGCCGTCAAGCGGCCATCCGTCGCTGAAATGCTGCGCCTCCCCGGCCGGGCCATGTTAAGGCTCAGCCAACTATGGAGGACCGGGCGGCGTGCAGCGCGAACACTTTGAGGCGGTTCGGATTATCGGCGAGGACCGGATCGGCCAATCGCCTTTTCTTCTCCTCTGCGACCACGCCAGCAACGCGCTGCCGCCGGAATTCGGGACGCTGGGTCTGCCGGCCACCGAGTTCGAGCGCCACATCGCCTGGGACCCCGGCGCCGCGCCCCTCGTCGAGGCACTCGCGAACCGGCTGAAATCGGCGGCGATCCTGTCGTGCTTCTCGCGCCTTCTGATCGACCCGAACCGCGGCACCGACGATCCGACGCTCGTCATGCGACTGTCGGACGGCACCATCATTCCCGGCAACCGATCGGTCACGCAAGCCGACATTGCCGAACGCATCGCGCGCTTTCACGATCCCTATCACCGCGCCATCGATCAGGCGATCGAAGCGGCTTTGGCGGGCGGCATCGCTCCGGCGCTGATTTCGATCCACACCTTCACGCCGATCTGGCGCGGCGAGCCGCGACCGTGGCACGCAGGAATTTTATGGGACCGCGATGACCGCCTGGCGCGGATTTTTCTGCAGGGCCTGCGCGAAGATCCCGATCTCGTCGTCGGCGACAACGAGCCCTATCACGGATGGCTTGAGAACGACTGCATGCACCGGCACGGCACCGCGCGCGGCCTCGCGCACGTTCTCATCGAAGTGCGCAACGATCTCGTCGCGACGCCGGACGGCGTGCAAGCATGGTGCGATCGCATCGGCGGCGTGTTGGAGGAAGCGGTGGCCGATAGTGGGGTTAGGTTGGGGTTGGGGGTGGTGCGGACGTAGGGCGGTGGTGGTGGTGGGGTGGGCGTGGGCGTGGGCGTGGGACGAATAAACAGAAATGGACATTGGACCGGAGAAAGCGTGGCGAGCGGTTCCGTTACTGCTCAGCGTCTGATTGTTGAGACGATGGGGACACCCATGTGGCACAGCATTGTTAGGTTAACGCGTTAGGTCGAGATCCATGGTGCGTTTGCTGTGTGGGCGGTTGAAAAAACTGCTTCTCGGTTCACGGATTGCTTTATAATAATTTGACGCGCAATGAGCCACCATCGCTGACTCTCTTGGTCTTTGGTGCTCGGCCATTGGCAGCAGTGCCGCCCCTCAATTCGACGAGAGAACTTGTGACGATGACCCTCAGAACGCTTGTGTTGTCTGCCATGTTGGTCGTTGCTTTTACGGCAACTGCACACGCGCAGAAATTCAAAACCGACATCGCCCCAGGAGTGGCGGTGCCCGACGAAATCGAAAGTTCCATTGGCAAACTGCAACTCGATTACGGGTATCCGAAACCAGACACCGTCGAGACGATCTACGACAATCTCGACCGCTCCCGCGCCTTGCAGGCTTATCTGATGGCGATCCCGATTGTGAACCAAGCCGGTATGCGAGATTCGCTTGCGAAGTTTGGGCCTGCCAACGAGACCAATGTGATCTGGGAAGATCTGGTCGATGCGCGAACTGTTGAACTGACCGCGAACGACAACACGATTTACAACTTCATCTGGATCGACACAAAGAAGGGGCCACTTGTTATCGAAGCGCCGCCCAAGGTGCTCGGCCTCATCAATGATTTTTGGTATCGCTGGGTCGAAGACGTCGGCATTACGGGGCCCGACCGCGGTGAAGGCGGCAAGTATCTTGTGCTGCCCCCAGGCTACACAGGTGAGGTTCCCGACGGCTACCACGTCGTCCGCCCAAGCACATTCGGCAATTGGTTTGTCTTCCGAGCCTTCGTCGTCGACGGCTCGACAAAGCCCGGCGTAGAATCTGTCAAAAAATACCTAAAGATCTACAAGCTGGCTGACGCAGCCAACCCGCCTGCGATCAAGCATGTCAATGGGTCCGGCGTTCCTGCCAACTTCGTCGCGCCCGGCGACTATGCGTTTTGGGAGATGCTCAACAAGGTCATTCAGGAAGAGCCGCCAGAGGGCAGCGATCCGACGACACTAGGGCTCTTCGCATCCATCGGCATCGCGAAGGGCAAGCCGTTTGACCCCGATGAGCGCATGAAGAAAATTCTGGCCGATGCAGCCAACATCGGAGCCGTCACAGCTCGAACGATCGCCTTCAAGATGCGGGATAAGGACGCTTATTTCTACCCCGACAGCACGTGGCGCCTGCCGTTCTTCGGTGGCTACAAATTTGAGAGTTCGCCGGGCGTGACGAATATGGATGGCTACATCCAGTATTACTATTTCGCGACCGGCGTGACGCCAGCGATGGAAATGAAAATGGTCGGCAAGGGATCGCAGTATCCATGGTCGGTCCAGGATTCGAAAGGTAATCCATTCGACGGGGGCAAAACTTATCGGATGCGCGTTCCGCCCAACGTGCCGGTCAAAGATTTCTGGTCGGTCATTGTCTATGATAACCAGACACGTTCGATGGTGCAGACCGATCAGAAGCAGCCAAGCGTCAGCAGCATGAATGCGGGGGTCAAGACGAACCCTGACGGCTCGGTTGACGTATTCTTCGGTCCGAAGGCACCCGAAGGTTACGAGAACAACTGGATTCAGACGCTGCCGGGCAAAGGCTGGTTTATGATCCTGCGTCTCTATGGACCCCTGGAACCCTGGTTCGACAAGACTTGGCGTCCTGGGGAAATCGAGCTCGTGGATGTGGGCGGCACGGAGAAGGCAAAGCCAGCACCGGATAAGGAGACCCTTCTGGAAAAAATAGAGGATCGAGTGGATCGCCGGCAAGTCTGCGCGGCAGAAGCCGATAAGAAAGTTCTCGGCATTATCGAGCGTGTCCCGTTCATGCAGGAGTGTCTCAACCGCTAATTGGACTGGTGTTTTTCTGCTGCACGCGTGACCCACAATGCGTCGCAGTGCAGCGGGAGCAATCGTCCGAATTGGCTCTCACCAGTCGTTCCGTTGATTGCCGCTCTCGATGGTCAAGCGGACGCGGGTTGCGAGTGGATTTGGAGAGCCCATAGCTTGATTATCGAAGTCCGCAATCTCTGCAAAGCAGACGGTTGATGCCCCTCCCTGCAAGGGGGAGGGATACGTCCCCACCACAACGTCATCCTGGCGAAGGCCGGGACCCAGGCAAGGCTCACGCACACGCTCGCTCCGTTGCGGAGGCTGCCCCTCACCCCAGCCCTCTCCCAGTCAAAGGCGCACGCGGCGCCCAAGCAGACACAGAACAACTGTCGTACTGCTGTGGTACGGCCCACAAAAATTACTAGCCATTGATGGGTCTAACCCGAGAAGCCGCCAACGGTGACACCAAGGTATTGGACGAGGTTTTTTGAGTACGTAGTTTGGTGTGGGGACAGGTTCAGGCTGCCGTACCGTGACGGGTACACCAGAGTGTAGCGTTGATTAAGTTGAGGGGGAAAGCATGCGTCAGCGTACCATTCCAGGCAGCGTTGCTGCTGCCGTGTTTGGCCTAGGCTTTTGTGCTGTGGCCATGGCTCAGGAAACGGACACAACGCTCAACGCATTCACGACCGTCAAACTTGAAATCAAAGATGGCACGAACACCACACGTGGTTGCAAGGCCGTCTATGGCGGCTCATACAGACCTTCCAACCCAAGTTCCAACCCCTTTCAAGTCGTGGTCGAAGTCGATCCAAATTGGCATGCAATTGACGTTCCCACGACCTCCACGGTCAGAAATGCCAAAGTTACGTTCAAGACCGGCAGCGGCGAAAAGGAACATAGCTTCAGCGCGAACCAGCAGCGCGACAATAACCTGATCGCGTCCAAGTTCGTTCGCATTGTGAACCAGAGTAATTTGTTGAATGAACTCGCCAACGTGACCGGAAATCTTCGCGTCACCGTTGAAGGTGATCCGATCGAATACACTTACAATGTCGGTCAGATGGGGCTGGCGTTCGCCGCGCTTGAGACATGCACCGACTCTCTCGGCCCGGGCCCGTCGTGCGAAATTGCCGGCCCGCAAACGCCGCGCGACATCGCTGACAAGCGGGGCGAACATCGTATCACCTTTGGCTTTGCGCCCGCGGTCGCGAGCTTGAATCTCTGCAATATTCACTTCCACACGACCGCCGAGCACAAAGGTCCGGGCTTCAGCGAAAAGGCTCCGGGCGAGGGCGGCTACCTCTGCAAGCCCGTTGCGTTGACCAAGGCCGAGAAGGCGGAGCCCGTCGGCGAGGGCTGTGAGGCGGAGCCGGGTCTGAGCAAGCTGAAACCGGGTGACACCATCGAAGTGCACTGGGTCTACTCGTCATGCGACGTAAAGCCGGGCAAGGGTCTCGACTCGTGCTCGTCAAAGAGCTGCGCCAACCCGGCGTTGCGGGTCGAATCGCAAGTCTTCATGCTGGTCAACGATCCGAGCGCGGCCAAAATCAGCGACTACGACTATGTGGGCGAGGCCAATACCGAAGGGATGCATCAGGCCAAAGCGCTGCCGGCCGCGACGGGTGCCGTGCTGTTTCGCGGCTCAACCACGGGACGGAAGTACAATGACAAAGGCTGCTCGCCCTATCAGGCGACGTGGAACGTGCGTCCCGCCTGCGCCAAGCTCGACATCAACTCGCTCAATAAATGGTGCGAGAAAAATGTCTTCAAAGAAAAAGGCGGCCACGACGTCCGCGAACTGGTCACGGAAATCAAGCGACTCGATCCGATCCAGTGATGGCCCGGACACTCGGCGTCAATCGATTGGCACCGCGACGGGGACCGTGAGCTCCGGCGGCCGGCTCACTGGCGGTCGCGCGCCGGAATGACGTTCGTGAGTGTATGGCGCGGTGCCTTCATCCCCTCTCCCCGTGTGCGGGGAGAGGGTGAGGGTGAGGGTGAGGGGCAGCTGCTTGCGCCGATCACGCAAATCCTTCCCCACCCTTGCTCTACCTGCAAAATGTAGAGGGAACGATCCCCATCACAACATCATCCCCGCGATGACCATCTCGATCTTTATCGCTTTGCGCCGCACCAGGACTCCAGCTCATAGCGACCAACACCTGTTGGCCTCACCTTTTCGACTTTTATTATTTCATCGAATGACGCCACAAGCATATGCGCGGTCAATCTACGGCCTATTTGCGATACGATTTCGCATTCGATCCAACTTTTGTCATGGTCAAATTCGATGCGAAACCTGAACGGCAAATGGACGTGCTCGGCCATGTCAATATAAATGGTGCGATGCACTCGGGCCGTTATCGTGCAGTGTGTCCGCCGGTTCGCATTCAATGGGATGATCCCATGATAGACCCGCAATTCTTTTCTTCCGAAGTTCTGTCGAATGTTTGCCATTTGGATAGCGTTGCCACGCAACGTTGCTTGCTGCGCCGGGATGCGCAGATGATCTCATTTCCAACGGGGGGAGCATTCCGATTTGTCGGTGCCGGACGAAGTGGCGTCATGCCTCAGAGCGTGAATTACGCTCTGTTGACCGGGATGACACTATGTCACGACCTTGCTAATCCTTGCTTAATTTTGTGCTGCTCGCGGATTTTCGAACCGCTGGTGTTGAGAACTTAGGGCGGCGAAACCGCTGCCAACTTATCCCCGCCCCTTCTCGCATCGCCTACACTGCGCGCACCTGCATCACTTGGGGGCGCTGTCCGGAGGCGTTCGGATGGTGCGATGCGGGTACGGGTGAGGGAGGACCTACGCGGCCACGCGGGCCAACCCTTCCTACTCGATCTGCATGCCCGGCGGTAACGCAGGGTCGGGATGTTGTGCCCGTTAAAAATGGCAGCCGGCAGACCTGGGGTAAGAGCGAGCCCAGGCGAAGCCCGTCACAGCGGGGCGTCACGGCGCCTTTTTTGATTACTCCTACGGACGACCGCGGCTCCGTCGCGCCCCGCCCTCCATGTTGATTTGCGCCTTCCGACACGCCTTCGGCGAGCCGGGTGTTGTTTTTGGCGCCTTCCGACACGCCTTCGGCGAGCCGGCCGGAAGGCGCAGTTATAACTTCAGTTCTGGGCCGCGGAGTTGATAGAGCAGGATCGCGGT
>LNFM01005423.1_pt1 | contig 52507 bp, 49 predicted proteins | sample 596031 | NCBI WGS metagenome assembly LNFM01 (sample SAMN04254537, study PRJNA301005) | activated carbon metagenome | isolation source: dual media filters at the Ann Arbor, Michigan drinking water treatment plant | place: USA: Ann Arbor | reverse complement strand
CTTTGCACTGACCACCCCCGCGCGCCGGGCGTGGCGGGGTTCCGTAACATGAGGGAGCGCTATTGTGCGCCTGAGCCAGATCAAGCGTCTGGAGTCGGCACTCCATGTTGCGGCGCAACAACTGGGTCTTGGCAGGCTTGCCGCGGCGTGGCATGGCAAGGCGGAATGCGCCACGCCGTTCAGCCAGCGCGGCCCGCTCCGCCCCCCACTTTCACCGCCCGAATGGCGGCAGCAACCCCGTCAGTCGTACACCTCGGCGTCGGGGTTGGTCGCTTCCAGCTCGTAGCTGGCCGCCAGCATGGCCAGCCGCGCGACCACGCCATACATGTAGAAGCGGTTGGGCGCGCTCACGCCCGGGCGCATGCCGGGCTGGGGCATGTGCGTGCTGTGCTCGAACGCCAGGGGTACATAGCTCGACCCGGGCGCATTGAGGCTCTCGTCCACGCCGCGCTCGGCGTGCATGCGATAAAAGCCGCCCACCACGTAGCGGTCCATCATGTAGACCACTGGCTCGGCCACGGCCTCGTGCACGCGCTCCTGGGTCAGCACGCCTTCCTGGATGATGAGGTCGCTTACCGGCTGGCCGTCCTTGATGATGGCCATCTTGTTCTTGGTCTTGCGGTTGACCGCGTCCAGCTCCTTGGCGTCGCGCACGGTCATGATGCCCATGCCGTACGTGCCGTTGTTGGCCTTGACGATGACGAACGGCTTTTCGTTGATGCCGTATTCCTTGTACTTGCGGCGCACTTTGGTCAGCTGGGCGTCCACCGCCGTCTGCAGCGCGTCCATGCCGTCGCCGGTGGCAAAGTCCACGCCGTCGCACTGGCTGAACAGTGGGTTGATGAGCCAGGGGTCAATGCCCAGCATCTTGCCCATGCGCTTGGCCACCTCTTCGTAGTTCTTGAAGTGGGTGCTCTTCCTGCGCACGCTCCAGCCCGCGTGCAATGGCGGCAGCAGGTACTGTTCGTGGATGTCTTCCAGGATGCCCGGCGCGCCCGCGGTCAGGTCGTTGTTGAGCAGGATGGTGCAGGGGTCGAAATCCTTGAGGCCCAGCCGGCGCTTGGTGCGCACCACCGGCTCCAGCGTCACAGACTCACCGTTGGGCAGCTCGATCAGTGTCGACTTCTTGATCTCGGGGCTGATGGAGCCCACGCGCACATTGAGCCCGGCCATGTTGAAGATGCGCTGCAGCTGCACCACGTTGGCCAGGTAGAAGGTGTTGCGCGTGTGGTTCTCCGGAATGATCAGCAGGTTGCGCGCCTCGGGGCAGATCTTCTCGATGGCCGCCATGGCGGCCTGCACCGCCAGGGGCAGCATCTCCTTGGTGAGGTTGTTCCAGCCGCCGGGGAACAGGTTGGTATCCACCGGGGCCAGCTTGAAGCCGGCGTTGCGGATGTCCACCGACGTGTAGAACGGGGGGGTGTGCTCCATCCACTCCAGCCGGAACCAGCGCTCGATGGCGGGCATCGAGTCCAGGATGCGCTGTTCGAGTTCGTTGATGGGCCCCGTCAGGGCCGTGATGAGATGCGGAACCATGGGAAGCCCTCGGGATGCAGATTGCGGTCGATTGTAGGGATGTGGGGCCCGGCGGCCATTTCGCAAGCCGATGCCCTTGGCCCGTGCCCGCCACGCCTTGACGGCAACACCGCGGGCCTCAGCGGCGCCAGAAAGCCGGGGTCAGGATGGCCAGGAAGCTCAGGATCTCCAGCCGGCCCAGCAGCATGGCCAGGGTGCAGATCCACAGCTGAAAGTCGGTCAGTACCGCGTAATTGGACGCTGGGCCCACGCTGCCCAACCCCGGCCCGGCGCAGTTGACGCTAGCCAGCACCACCGAAAACGCGGTCACCGGGTCCAGGTCGGTCAGCAGCAGCACCATGCTCAGGCCGATGATGGTGGCGCCGTACACCAGCATGAAGGCCAGCACCGAGAAGATGACGCGGTTGTCCACCACCGCATCGCCCAGCCGCACGGGCTGCACCGCGCGCGGGTGCACCAGACGCGTCATCTCGCGGCGGGCCTGCTTGACCAGGATCAGCATGCGCACCATCTTGATGCCGCAGCCGGTGGAGCCCGCGCTGGTGGCCACGCCCGACAGCAGCAGCATCAGCACGGGCGCAAACACCGGCCAGGCCAGGTAGTCCACCGTGGCGTACCCGGTGGTGCTGGCCAGCGAGATGGTGTTGAACATGCCGTAGCGCAGGGCATCCAGCGGCGCATACACGCCCTTGGCCCACAGCAGCAGCGACACCACCAGCCCGCCGCCGAGGAGCGTGCCCAGCGTGGCGCGCAGCTCGGGGTCGCGCCAGAAACCGCGCCAGTCGCCCTTGCGCATGGCTACAAAATACAGCGCAAAGTTGCAGCTGGCCACCAGCATGAAGGCCACCGCAATGGCTTCAAGCAGCGGCGACTGGAACTGACCAAAGCTCGCGTCGTACGGCGACAGCCCGCCCAGGCTCACGGTGGTGAACATGTGCATCACCGCATCGGGCAGCGACATGCCGCCCGCCCAGTACGCCGCCGTGCAGGCCAGCGAAAACACCGCATACACGCCCCACAGGCCCTTGGCCGTGCCCGTCATGCGCGGAGTGAGCTTGGCGTCCTTCACAGGCCCCGCCGCCTCGGCCTTGAAGAGCTGGCTGCCGCCCACGCCCAGCAGGGGCAGCACAGCCACGGCCAGGATCAGGATGCCCATGCCGCCCACCCACTGCAAAAAGGTGCGCCACATGTTCACCGACATCGGCAGCGCGTCCAGCCCGGCCATCACCGTGGAGCCCGTGGTGGTCAGGCCCGATACGGCCTCGAAATACGCATGCGTGAACGTCATGGGCCGGCCCAGGTAGTGCCCGGCCAGCATCAGCGGCAGCGCGGCCGACAGCGGCAGCAGCAGCCAGACCAGCGACACCAGCATGACCCCGTGGCGCGGCTGCAGTTCGCGGCGAAACACCCGAAAGCTCCACCACAGCCACGCGCCCAGCGACACCGTGGCCCCCATCGACATCAGGTACACAAACCAGATGCCGTCGCGCGTCCACCACGACACGGCCATGGGCAGCAGCAGGGTCGATGCAAAGATCATCACCAGCATGCCCAGCACGCGCAAAACGGGAAACATGTCCACCATGGCGGGCTCTTTTTCTCAGCGTCAGAAGAACGTGGCGCTCACGCGGAAGAGCTTTTCCACCTCGCGCACCAGGCGCTTGTGCGGCAGGAAAAACACCACGTGGTCGTTGCTCTCCAGCACGGTGGAGCTGCGCGGGATGATGACCTCGGGCATGGTCGTGGCCGTGTCGGCATCGCCATCATTCGCCTCGACCGCTTCAGTCAGCTGCACATCCGGCAGGCCGCGCACGATGAGGCCGATGTGCACGTCGCGCGGCAGGGGCAGCTCGCTCACCTTGCGGCCCACCACGCGCGAGCTCTTCCTGTCGCCGCGCACCACGATCTCCAGCGCCTCGGCCACACCGCGGCGCAGGCTGTGCACCGCCTGCACATCGCCCTGGCGCACATAGGCCAGCAGCTCGCCCAGCATGGCCTGCGCGGGCGACAGCGCAATGTCGATCTCGGTGCCGTGCATCAGGTCGGCATAGCTGCGGCGGTTGATGAGCGCCAGCACCCGGCTGGCGCCCATGCGCTTGGCCAGCAGGCTGGACATGATGTTGTCCTCGTCGTCATCGGTGAGCGCCAGGAACAGGTCCAGCTCCTCCACGCCCTCGTCGCCCAGCAGGTCCTCGTCGGTGGTGTCGCCCTGCAGCACCAGCACATCGGGCGGCAGCTGCGAGGCCAGCTCCACGCAGCGCTGCGGGTCTTCCTCGATGATCTTGACGTGAAACCGCCCGGCCTGCTGCCCCAGCTGGTGCGCCAGGCGCAGGCCCACATGCCCGCCACCGGCAATCATGATGCGGCGCACGGGTGGCGCGGTGCGGGCGTCCTGCCGGTGCAGGGTGGACAGCACATGCGCAATGTTTTCCTGCGCGGCCAGCACAAACACCTCGTCGCCCGGCTCGATGCGCGTCTCGCCCGAGCAGGCCACGAAGCGGTCGGGCTCGTCCGGAAAACGCCGGTAGATGGCCACCAGCCGCATGGCCACCTCGGGTGAGCTTTCGCGCAGCTCGGCAATGGTGTGGCTGACCATGGGCGCGCCCTGCCGCGCACGCACCGACACCAGACAGGCGCGGCCGCCCGCAAATTCGCGCACCTGCATGGCCTCGGGGTAATCAATCAGCTTGCCGATGTACCGCGTGAGCGATTCCTCGGGGCAGATGATGCGGTCCACCGCAAAGCCTTCGGGGCCCACGAGCCGCTCCTCGGCCTTGAAACCCGTCGAGCGCACCCGCGCAATGCGGGTGGGGATGTTGAACATCAGCTGGGCGATCTTGCAGCACACCAGGTTGGTCTCGTCCTGGGCGGCGCAGGCGATCAGCAGGTCGGTGTCGTGCGCGCCAGCCTCGGCCAGCACGGCGGGCTCGATGCCACTGCCCACCACGCCGCGCAGGTCAAAGCGCGATTCCAGGTCGCGCAGGCGGGCGGCGTCGGTATCGATGACGGTGATGTCATTGCGCTCGGAGACTAGGCTGTCGGCCACGCTCTGGCCCACACGGCCCGCGCCCAGGATGATGATCTTCATGCGCCGCCCCCGAATGCCCGTGGCTTACTATTATTTTGATAGCTGCCAGTGCAATAAATACCTGCACCAGCGGCCGTTTTGGCTCTAAATCCGCCCTGCACGGCCCTCACAGAGGCCTGCGGTGCCCGCTTCAGGCGCGCACCTCGCCTTCGCCCAGCACCACGTACTTGAGCGAGGTCAGGCCCTCGATGCCCACCGGCCCACGCGCGTGGAACTTGTCGGTGCTGATACCGATTTCTGCCCCCAGCCCGAACTCGAAGCCGTCGGCAAAGCGCGTGCTGGTGTTCACCATCACGCTGGCCGAATCCACCTCGCGCAGGAACTGCTGGGCGTGCATGTGGTCGCGGGTCAGGATGGCGTCGGTGTGGTGGCTCGAATACTGGTTGATGTGGGCGATGGCCTCATCCACACCGGCCACGATCTTCACGCTGATGATGGGGGCCAGGTATTCCTCGCTCCAGTCCTGCTCGGTGGCGGGCACCAGCCGGGCACCTGACACGCTGTTCAGGATGGCCAGAGATTCGGGGCAGCCGCGCATCTCCACGCCCTTGGCGGCATACACCGCGCCGATCTTTGGCAGAAACTCTGCCGCCACACCACGCGCCACCAGCAGGCCTTCGCTGGCGTTGCAGGGGCTGTACTTGTTCGTCTTGGCGTTGTCGGCCACCTTGACGGCCATGGGGATGTCGCAGGGGTCGTCCACATAGGTGTGGCAGTTGCCGTCCAGGTGCTTGATGACGGGCACCTTGGCATCGCGGCTGATGCGCTCGATCAGCCCCTTGCCGCCGCGCGGAATGATCACGTCTACAAACTGCGGCATGGCAATCAGCTGGCCCACGGCCTCGCGGTCGGTGGTCTGCACCAGCTGCACCGCGTCTTGCGGCAGGCCGGCCTCGGCCAGCGCCTGGGCCACCAGCCTGGCCAGTGCCTTGTTCGAGTCGATGGCTTCTGAGCCGCCGCGCAGGATGCAGGCGTTGCCGCTCTTGATGGACAGCGACGCGGCCTCGATGGTCACGTTGGGACGGCTCTCGTAGATCATGCCGAACACGCCAATCGGCACGCGCATCTGCCCCACGCGGATGCCGCTGGGCTGCTGCTTCATGCCGATGATCTCGCCAATGATGTCGGGCATGGCGGCCAGCTGCTCGCAGCCTTGGGCGCAGGTCTCCAGCACCTTGGGGCTGAGCTTCAAGCGGTCCACCATCGGCTCGGCCAGGCCAGCGGTGCGGGCGCGCTCCAGGTCGCGGGCGTTGTCCACCTGCAGGGCTTCGGTCTGCTCGCGCAGCAGGCGGGCCAGGGCCAGCAGTGCTTTGTTTTTGATAGCTGCCGGCGCTTTGGCCATCAGCGCAGAGGCTGTTTTTGCCTGGTAACCGAGGGTGTGCGTGTATTCAGCGACGTTGAGGGCGTTCATGCCGCGATTTTGACGCAGTTGCGCACCGGCAGGCCAGGCGGCGGCCAAACGAGTGACGCAGCGGCCCCGACTCGTCAGTCGGTGAACGACACCACGCCCGGCGGCAGCACCGGCGGCTGCCAGCGATAGCCGGGATGCAGGACGTTGCGCTCGGGCTGCGCGCCGGGCCAGTCGATGCGCAGCACATCGGCCAGCGTCCAGCCCGCCCAGTCGGTGCGAAACGGTGCCTGCGCCATGGCCGCCGACACCGGCTGCGCAGCCCGGTTGCGCCACACGATGGCCGGGATGCGGTAGCCCGACGCAGTGCTGGGGCTGTGCCCCGCCCGGTCGCTGCCGTGGCCCACCTCCTGGCCGTGGTCCGACAGATACATCCACGCGCGGTATTCACCCGGCCGCGCGCCCTGGCGGGTGAGCTGCAGCGTCTCGGACACCACGAAGTCGTGGTACAGCAAGGCGGCGTCGTACTCGTGCCGAAAGCGCCGCACCCAGGCCGGGCGACCCTGCCCGGCCAGCTGGGCGTCCACCGCGTCGGCGCTGTCGTCAAACGGGTTCTCGCCGCGCGGAAACCGCAGGCGGTAGTGCGGGTGCGCGCCCATCAGGTGCAACACGATCAGCTTGCGCTCGGCCGGGTCGTCCAGCGCCTCCTGCAGGCAGTCGAGCAGCTCACCATCGAGCGACGCACCGGCACGGCCCGGCGTGCGGTTGACCATGTCCACCACATCGGCCAGCCGCGCATGCTCCTGCTCGATGGCCAGGTCGTCGTGGTTGCTCATCCACCAGACCTTGTAGCCCGCGGCCCGGGCCAGGGCGATGGCGTGCAGGCCGTCAGTGGCACTGACGGCACCCGCTGCCGCCGGCGATGCCGCGGTGGACGCCGCCGCAAAAGACATGTCTGCAGCATGCTGGCCAAAACCGAAGATGTTGCGCAACGATTCCACCGTGTTCGCATCGACCGACCACGCATTGCGCAGCACCACCATGTCGTCGCCCAGCAGCCCGTGCATCGACTGCAGCCGCGGCGTGGTGTCGCGCGCGTAGCCGTACAGGCCCATGTTGTCGCGGTTGATGCTGTCGGTGACCACCAGCACCACGGTGGACGGCCCCGTGTGCCGCAGCACTGGCGCCGCCGCCCTCGCACGCTCCAGCGCCGCATCGCGCTGCGCTGCCTGGTCGCGCCAGCCCTGGCGCAGCGCGTGCACCGACTCATTCCACTGCGCCCAGAAAGCCACCGGGTGCAGCCTGCGCCAGGGTTTGCTGGCATAGCCCAGCACACTGGGCAGCAGCAGCACGCACAGCAGTGCCACGCCCCAGCGCGGCCACGGCGCGGCTGCGCGCACACCCCGCTTCGCACTGCGCGCCACCAGCCACAGGGCTGCCGCCACCAGTCCCGCGCCCACGGCCAGCGCGCGCCAGTGCATCGACAGATACTCGCCCGCCTCGCGCGCCGTGGTGTTGGCCGCTGCAGCCAGCACCACGGTACTGTCGGGCGCGGCCCGGTAGGCATCCAGCAGGTAAGCGCGCACCACGGCATCGCCCGCAAAAAGCAGCGCCCACACGCACACCACCACCGCCCGCACCCGGTGCACCGCCGCGCTGTGCACCGGCCAGGCCAGCCATGCCAGCACCGGCAGCGCCAGCGCCATGAGCTGCACCACGCGCCGCCCGTCGTGCCCCAGCGCCACGAGCCCCAGCACGGCGGCTGCCGCCCACGCAAAAGGACGCAGGGCGTGCCACCAGGGCCGGGCTGGCCCAGCAGGCGGCGCAGGGGTCTGGACGGGTTGAAGGGTCAGGGCAGGCTTTCGGGCAAAACGCGTGGATTCTGACAGCGCCCGGCGCAGCCGCCCGCCCAAAGCTGCGCGCAGCCTCAGCCCTGCTGGGGATTTGCCCGCAGTGCGCGGGCAGCAGTGCTGCAGTACGCTTGCGCCCCATGCATGACACCACTGCCACCCCCACAGCCACAGCTACAGCCAGGGCCGAGCCCCTGCAGCAGCTCGCGCTGATCGAATCCACCCTGGCCCGATTCCGCGACCAGGCCTGCCCGGCCAGCACCCTGGCCGACACCGCCCGCGCCCAGACCGCCCTGCTTGCCGCTCTGCCCCCGCGCTACGGCGAGGTGCTGCTGGGCCTGCTGGACCGGCTGGAATCGAGCGCGCTGTTTTCGGAAGAAAGCTGTTCGTTCAGCCAGAAGGATCTGGTGGCGAATCTGGAGATGTGGGTGGGGAAGGCGGCGGGGACACTTCAGCAAAGCCGTGCATCTGGCGTCTGACGCACGAAAGCGGCTCTTCAATCCGGTGAATCGGTATCAGGCCAGGCGTCGCTTCGGGGTGAGCGCGGGAACTGTTGTGCGGGCATGTTTGCGAACCCTGCGTAGTAGCGACGCTTGTCTGTCACTGCCTGAGCAAGCGGCAAGCCGTAGTCGAGCGCAACAACTCTTCCATCCAGAGCTCCGAAGTCCGCGTGCTTGGTTTCAGCGGTGATATCCGGGTAGTAGCAAGGCAGGTCGTCGACCACGGCTTGCGAAACGGGCTGCTCAGCCCGACGCATGATCACCACCAGCCCGAACCGATCGGCGTAGATCACGGGGCACAAGGTCTCCCACTGGAATTTGAGCCGCCAGGTTGTCCACATCTCCCGTTCCCAGCGATTGCTGCGCATCCCGGCAGCGAGCTGGCTCCAGCGCGGTATCTTTATGACGTAGCCGCTTCTCAGAAATACGCGACGGAATACGCCCCTCGGCATATCTTGGCAGGGCCGCGCTACCGCGCCGCCCCCGTCACCCTGCACACCTGAAACGCCAGCCGCTGCAGCGCCTGCCAGCCGTCCTGCGGCCAGTCGGGCTGCTTGAGGCCCTTGACGATGCCGTCCACCGTGTGGGCCGACTGCAGCAGGCGCGCCAGGGCGGCGTCGCTGGCCTTGGGCAGGATGCGCTCGAACAAACGCTCCTTGGGGCCCCAGATGCGGTTTTCGCGCAGGGCCATGGGCAGGGGACGGCCGGCGTTCATGGCGTCTTTCACGCGCTTGAGCGCGCGGATGTCTTCGGCCAGCGCCCAGTGCACCAGCACCTCGGCCTCGCCTTCGGCCTGCAGGCCGTCCAGCATGCGCTGCACGCGGGCGGTGTGCCCGGCCAGCACCGACTCGGACAGCTTGAACACGTCGTAGCGCGCCACGTTGAGCACGGCGGCCTCGACCTGGGCTTGGGTCAGCTCGCCGGGTGGGTGCAGCAGTGCGAGCTTCTGGATCTCCTGGTGCGCGGCCAGCAGGTTGCCTTCGACCCGGTCGGCAAAGAACTGCAGCGTGCGCTGGCCTTCCTCGCCGCCCACCACGCGCTGGCCCTGTGCGGCCAGGCGCTGGGCGATCCACTGCGGGAGCATGCCGCGCTCGATGGGGTCGATCTGGATCGAGGTGCCGTTGCCCTCCAGCGCCGCAAACCAGGCACCGGTGCGCGTGGCCTTGTCCAGCCGCGGCAGCATCACCAGCGTGAGGGTGCTGTCGTTGCCCCGGGCCGATTCGGCCACCTGCTGCAGGGCCACGCTGCCGTCCTTGGCGGGCTTGCCCGAGGGGATGCGGATCTCGACGATCTGCTTGTCGGCAAACAGGCTGAGTGACCCGCCTGCGGCCAGCACCGCACTCCAGTCAAAGTGCGCGCCTGCCACGGTGTAGCTGCTGCGCTCGGTGTAGCCCTGGGCCCGGGCCGTGGCGCGGATGGCGTCGGCTGCCTCCTGCTGCAGCAGGGGTTCGTCGCCATGCAGCACGTACAGCGACGACAGGCCCCGTTGGAGGTGGTTCGAGAGTTGGGCCAGGGCGACTTGCATGGGCAAAGTTTATCGCCTGGCCTGGCGGCGGCGCGGCAGGCAATGGCGAGGGTGATGCGGCCGGTGCCAATGGCCGGACGTGGGCTCCATCTGCCAAAACGGCAACGGGGTCGTGCACTTTGCACAAAAGGATGCCCCGTTTGCGCCGTTGGCTGACTGACTGCTGGCTGTGCGTTGCCGCAAAATCCCGGCACCCCGCAGCGAAGGACGAGGCCCACCGCTTTGTGCATACGGGCCCGGCCCCCATCCCGGCCGCGCCTGCACTGCCCGCCCCCGCTGCACGCCACAAACCATCCATTCACCGCCTGCCGCTTTGCACCAGAAAGCCCGACGACCATGCCGCACAACGACACCGCCCCTCACACCATCGCCAGCCTGATCGGCGCCCCCACCGACATCGGCGCGGGCGCGCGCGGCGCATCGATGGGCCCCGAGGCCCTGCGCGTGGCGGGCCTGCAGCAGGCGCTGGAAAGCCACGGCCTGGCGGTGGTGGACCGCGGCAACCTCAGCGGCCCCGCCAACCCCTGGCAGCCCGCGCAGGGCGGCTACCGCCACCTGGCCGAGGTGGTCGAATGGAACCAGCGCGTGTTCAACGCGGTGTATGCCGAGCTGCAGCAGGGCCACTTCCCCATCCTGCTGGGGGGCGACCACTGCCTGGGCCTGGGCAGCATCGGCGCCGTGGCGCGCCACTGTGCAGAAGCCGGCAAGAAGCTGCGCGTGCTGTGGCTCGATGCGCACACCGACTTCAACACCAGCGAGCTCACCCCCAGTGGCAATGTGCACGGCATGCCCGTGGCCTGCCTGTGCGGCTTTGGCCCGGGCGAGCTGACGCAGCTGGCCGGCATGCCCGGCGGCGGCCCGGCGCTGCGCACCGACCAGATCCGCCAGATCGGCATCCGCAGCGTCGATGCGGGCGAAAAGCGCTTTGTGCAGCAGCACGGGCTGGAGGTGTTCGACATGCGCTACATCGACGAGGTGGGCATGCGCCAGACGATGGAGCGCGCGCTGGAGGGGGTGGATGCCGACACCCACCTGCATGTGAGCTTTGACGTGGACTTTCTCGACCCCGCCATCGCCCCCGGCGTGGGCACCACCGTGCCCGGCGGGCCCACCTACCGCGAGGCGCAGCTGTGCATGGAAATGATCGCCGACAGCGGCCGCCTGGCGTCGCTCGACATCATGGAACTGAACCCGGCGCTGGACGTGCGCAACAGCACGGCCGTGCTGGCGGTGGACCTGGTGGAGTCGCTGTTTGGCAAAAGCACGCTGATGCGGGCGCGGGTGGGTTAAGGGACGCACAAGCAGCAGGACCGAATGCAGTCATATGCTATCTAATTTATAGCAAATGGGCATGATAAAAACTGGACCCCAGGCACTTTTGGCTTCATATCGCCCTGATGGAGACCTTGGGCGCGCGTTGCAGGGCGGCGCCGCCGCAGCGGGCGTAGCATTGCCCACCAGGTCCATCGCCCCCTGCGCCTGGCCAACGCCCGCCCCGCCATGACACAAGACTTCGTGCTCAACCACCACTGCAAGAGCTACCCGCTCACCGCTACGCCGTGCCACCCCGACGAGATCGCCCGCCACGGCTGGAACCTGCTGGCCGACGACCTGGCCTATCCGCTGGCCGTGGTGCGCGGCAGCGCGCTGGCGCACAACATTGCCTGGATGCAGGCCTACGCCGCCCGCAAGGGCGTGGCGCTGGCACCGCATGGCAAGACGACGATGTCGCCCGAACTGTTTGCGCGCCAGCTGGCCGCCGGAGCCTGGGGCCTGACGTTGGCCACCGTGTACCAGCTGGCGGTGGGGGTGGAGGCCGGTGCGCGCCGCGCCATCATTGCCAACCAGGTGCTGTGCGATGCAGACCTGGACGGCCTGCACGCCCTGCTGCAGCGCCACCCCGACCTGCGCGTGTGGTTCCTGGTGGATTCGCTGGCGCAACTGGCGTGCGTTGAAGACTGGGCTGCGCGGCGAGGCGGCACCCGGCGCTTTGACACGCTGCTGGAGATCGGCATCCCCGGCCAGCGCACCGGCTGCCGCACGCTGGAGGGCGCCATGGCACTGGCGCACGCCATGGCCCGGTCCACCGCGGTACGCCTGTGCGGCATCGAGTGCTACGAAGGCGGCGTGGCCCGCTGCGACAGCGACCACGATGCCCGCGAAGTGACCGCCCTGGTGCGCCGCGTGACTGAAGTGGCCCGGCAGTGCGATGCGCAGGGCCTCTTTGCCGATGGCGAGATCCTGCTGACCGCCGGTGGCTCGGCCGTGTTCGACCTGGTGGTGCCGCTGCTGCGCACGCAGGGGCTGTCACGCCCCGTGCTGGGCGTGCTGCGCTCGGGCTGCTACATCACGCACGACCATGGCAACTACCAGCGGTTTCTGGCGCAGGTGGAGCAGCGCGAGGGGCTCGATGCATCGCTGCGCCCGGCGCTGGAGGTGTGGACCCTGGTGCAATCGGTGCCCGAGCCCGGCCTGGCGCTGTTGACCGGCGGGCGGCGTGATCTGTCGTACGACCTGGACATGCCGGTGCCCGTGCGCTGGGCGCCGCGCGGCGCGCGGTCGGCGGTGGATGCACCCTCCGGCTGGGCCGTGACGGCGCTGAATGACCAGCACGCGTACCTGCGCTTTGATGCGGATGGCGCCACCGCCCCGGCAGTGGGTGACCGGATTGCGCTGGGCATATCGCACCCGTGCACCACGTTTGACAAGTGGCGCTGGCTGGCGGTGGTGGAGGACAACTGGGCCGTGACGGGGGCGCTCAGCACGCGGTTTTGATGCCGCGTATCCACGCAGTCCAGGCGCCTGCCCGCACCATCGTTATTGCTACAGCCGCACAGCCGCCAGCCGCCGCAGCAGCTGCTGCACGATGTCCGTCTGCATGTTGCGGTACAGCAGCGCCTCTTCGGCCTCCTTGGCCAGTGCGATGGTTTCGTTGTAGCTGATGTCGCGCTGCTGCAGCAGCTCGGTATCAGGGATCAGCTCCACCCCGGTCTGGGTGCGCAGGCGGAACTTCACGCGCAGCCGTAGCTGCAGTTCACGCACCTGGCCCGAGGCATTGAGGCCCACCACCACACGCTCGCGCTGCTCCTGCAGCAAGTCCATGATCACCTGCGCGGTGGGCATGCTGGTGGCGTCGCGCAGCACCTTGAGCTGGCTGCCCGAGCCCTCCAGCGTGCGCTGCAGTTCGCGCGCGAGCGTTGAGGCAGCGCTGGCGTTGATGTACAGCGACTGGAACCCGAACTCGGGCACGCCGCGCAGGCGAAAACCGCATGCGGTGAGCAGCAGGGCGGCGGGCGCCAGGGTGAGCAGCGTGCGCTTGTTCATAGGCCAGGGCTCCCTCAGACCACCACGTTGACCAGGCGGCAGGGCACCACGATCACGCGCTTGGGTGCGGCACCGCCGCTGTGGGCGGCAAAGGCCTCGCTCGCCAGCGCCAGGCGCTCGATCTCGGCCTTGTCGGCCGCGGCAGGCACCAGCACCGAGCCGCGCAGCTTGCCGTTGATCTGCAGCATGAGTTCGATCTCGTCCTGCACCAGGGCACCGGGGTCAACCTGCGGCCAGGGGGCGTCCAGCAGATCTCCCAGGTGGTTGGCGTAGCCGAGGCTGCTCCACAGGCTGTGGGCAATGTGCGGCGTGGCGGGGTACAGCACGCGCAGCAGGATGCCGAAGCCTTCGATCAGCGCCACCTGGGCACCGGCGGAATCGGCGGCCTTGAAGTCTTCCAGCGCGTTGATCATCTTCATCGCGCCCGAGACCACGGTGTTGTACTGCATGCGCTGGTAGTCGTAGTCCACCTGCTTGAGCACGTTGTGGATTTCCAGGCGCAGGGCCTTGGCTTCCTTGCCAAACTCCACGTCTTTCAGGCTGCTGGCGCTGGCCACGCTTGCAGTGGCCGCGCCCATGTCCATGGCCGTGAGCTTGAACGCGAAGTTCCACACGCGGCGCAGGAAGCGGTAGCTGCCTTCCACCGCGGCGTCGTTCCACTCCAGCGTGGCTTCGGGCGGGGCGGTGAACATGGTGTACAGGCGGGCGGTGTCGGCGCCGTACTTCTCGATCAGATCCTGCGGGTCCACGCCGTTGTTCTTGGACTTGGACATGGTGCCCACGCCCTCGTAGTCGATGGGCGTGCCCACGGGCAGCATGCCGTCGCCGCTGGTGGCTTCGTTCTTGAGCCTGGCGCCGACGATCTTGCCGCCTTCATCGAGCACATGCTCCACGTCGTGTGGCCAGAAGTAGTCCTTGCCGCCCTTGGCGGTGCGGCGGCTGTAGATGTGGTTGAGCACCATGCCTTGCGTGAGCAGCTTGGTGAAGGGCTCGTCGACCTTGACCAGGCCCAGATCGCGCATCACCTTGGTCCAGAAGCGGGCGTACAGCAAGTGCAGGATGGCGTGTTCGATGCCGCCGATGTATTGATCCATCGGCATCCAGTAGTCGGCACCGCCAGCCACCATCGCATCAGCGTTCTTGGGGTCGCAATACCGCATGAAGTACCACGAGCTGTCCACGAAGGTGTCCATGGTGTCCGTCTCGCGGCGGGCGGGCTTGCCGCACACGGGGCAGGTCACGCCCGCGTGGAAGCCTTCGTGCTTGTGCAGCGGGTTGCCCGAGCCGTCGGGCACGCAGTCGGTGGGCAGTACCACCGGCAGGTCTTTCTCGGGCACGGGCACGGCGCCGTGCTCGTCGCAATGGATGATAGGGATCGGTGTGCCCCAGTAGCGCTGGCGGCTCACGCCCCAGTCGCGCAGGCGCCAGGTGGTCTTCTTCTCGCCCAGGCCCTTTTGCGCCAGCGCGTGGGCTACGGCGTTCACTGCGTCTTTGTAAGAGAGGCCGCTGAAGCTGTCGGAGTTGATGGTCACGCCGCGCTGCTTGTCACCGTACCAGTCGTTCCACTGGTGGTAGTCAAACGTCTCACCATCGACCAGCACGACCTGCTTGATCTCGATGCCGTACTTGAGGGCGAACGCGAAGTCGCGTTCGTCGTGCGCAGGCACGCCCATCACGGCGCCGTCGCCATAGCCCATCAGCACGTAGTTGCCGACCCAGACCTGCACCTTTTCCTCGGTGAGCGGGTGGGTGACATACAGGCCCGTGGGCATGCCCTTTTTCTCTTGCGTGGCCAGCTCGGCTTCGGTGGTGCCACCGCTCTTGCACTCTTCGATGAAGGCCTGGAGCGCGGGGTTGGTTTTGGCGGCGTGCGCGGCCAGCGGGTGCTCGGGCGCCACGGCGCAAAACGTCACGCCCATGATGGTGTCAGCGCGCGTGGTGAACACGTACATCTTGCCGTCGCCGATCAGCGCGCCATCGTCGCCTGCGATGTCGTGCGGGAAGGCAAAGCGCACGCCCTCCGACTTGCCGATCCAGTTCTCCTGCATCAGCTTCACGCGCTCGGGCCAGCCGGGCAGCTTGTCGCCGGTGACGAAGTCGAGCAGCTCTTCGGCGTAGTCGGTGATCTTGAGGTAATAGCCGGGGATCTCGCGCTTTTCCACGGTCGCGCCGGTGCGCCAGCCCTTGCCGTCAATCACCTGCTCGTTGGCCAGCACGGTCTGGTCCACCGGGTCCCAGTTCACGACCTGGGTCTTGCGGTAGGCAATGCCCTTTTCCAGCATCTTGAGGAACAGCCACTGGTTCCATTGGTAGTAGGTGGGGTCGCAGGTGGCGACTTCGCGGCTCCAGTCGATGGCCAGGCCCATGGCCTGCATCTGCTTTTTCATGTACGCGATGTTTTCGTACGTCCACTTCGCGGGTGGCACGCCGTTCTTCAGCGCGGCGTTTTCGGCGGGCACGTTGTGGCCGTTCATGCGCAGGTAGCGCGTGAGCATGTCGTTGATGGTGTAGTTGCGCACATGGCCCATGTGCAGCTTGCCGCTGGGGTACGGCAGCATCGAGCAGGCGTAGAACTTCTTCTTGTTCGCGTCTTCCGTCACGCGGTAGGCGTCGGTGGCGTTCCAGTGGCCGTGTGCGGCGCGCTCGACGTCTTGGGGGGTGTATTTGTCTTGCATGGGGCAAAAGGGTGAGAGAAGTGGGCAGCCCATCCGTGGCCGCGCTGCGCAGATTCTAGGCGGTCATGCTGCACCGCCGGTACCCGGCAAGGCCGGAGCGGAACAGCCGCCGACCCGCTGGCAACCGGCTGTTGCTGCCGCGTCGTCAGCGCGCTGGTGCGGTTGTCTCAGGGCCGAAGACTGGAGCCGCAGCGCCTTTCGCGGGCTCGGTGACAAAACCGATGCGCGCCAGGCCCGCGCGCTGCGCGGCGTCCATGACTTCGACCACACGGCCGTAGGGTACGGCGGCGTCGGCGCGCAGCTGCAATTCGGTATCGGGCTGCTGGGCGCCAATGCGGCGCAGCCGTTCAACCAGGGCGCCCTGCGCCAGCGGCTGGTCATCCAGAAACGCCTGGCCCTGCGCATCCACCACCACCGTCACAGCCTGGGGCACGGCACCGGGCGAGCCACCCTCGGCACGGGGCAGATCGAGCCGGATGGCGCTGCTCAGGAGCGGTGCGGTCAGGATGAAGATCACCACCAGCACCAGCATCACGTCCACCAGCGGTGTCATGTTGATGTCGCTCATGGGCTGGGGGCCCGTGGTGCGCTCCAGCCGGCCGAAGCTCATGGCGCTGCGCGCTCCACCGATACGGTTGCACCGTCGCCCGGCCCCGCTGCCGTGTCAACGAGCAGCTCGCGCAAATCCAGTGCAAAACCTTCCAGGTCGGCCTCGACCCGGCCGATGAGGCGGCCGAACACGTTGTAGGCCAGCACGGCCGGGATGGCCACGGCCAGGCCCGCGGCCGTCATCACCAGCGCCTCGCCCACCGGGCCGGAGATACGGTCGATGGTGATCTGCCCGGCACCCGCAATGGCTGTAAGCGCGTGGTAGATGCCCCAGACGGTGCCCAGCAACCCCACGAACGGTGCGGTCGAGCCCACGGTGGCCAGCAGCACCTGGCCAAACTGCAGCTTGCCCAGCACACCGTGCAGTGCATCGCGCAGCACGCGGGTGAGCTGTTGGGGCAGGCTGCCCGCATGAGCCAGGGTCCCGGCGCCGTGCGGAGCGAGGGGCCGCCTTGCTATCGAATTTGCAGCAACAACCAATGGAAGCACTAGCGCTTCACGGTCAAAAGACCGCAAACGCTGCTCTGCAAGGTCCAGCGAAGGGGCCTGCCAGAACGCGGCCGTGCAGCGCAGCACGTCGGCACTGGCGCGGCGCATGGTGCGCAGCTTCCAGACAATCACCACCCAGCTGGCGACCGACATGGCCAGCAACACCAGGGCCGTGCCCTGCGTGACCGCGTCGCCCTGGCGCCACCAGTGGAGAAGGTCCATGGATCAGCCCCTTGTCGAATGCGCACAGCGCGCCGCGTTGACCTCTGCTGGCAATGCGCGCGCAGCCGAGGCCGGGGACCGCGGCGCAAGGGCCGCCCCATCTGCGCAGCGGGGTTTCACATGCGTGCGCTCGCGGTGTCCCCCTTCCCGAATGGCACCGCCATTCGAGAGAAGGGGGAAGGCGCATCGCGCCACAGGGGGTTGTTTCACTTGAGGCCGAGCACGTCGAACATGTCGAACATGCCGGTGCGGTGCCCTGCCAGAAACCGCACGGCGCGCAGACTGCCCTGGGCGTATGTGGAGCGGCTGGAGGACTTGTGCGTGATCTCGATGCGCTCGCCGATGCCCGCAAACAGCACGGTGTGGTCGCCCACGATGTCACCGCCGCGGATGGTGGCAAAGCCGATGCTCGACGGATCGCGCTCGCCGGTGTGGCCATAGCGCTCGTACACCGCGCACTCCTTGAGGTCGCGGCCCATGGCCTCGGCCATCACCTCACCCATCTTGAGCGCCGTGCCCGAGGGCGCATCCACCTTGTGACGGTGGTGCGCCTCGATGACCTCGATGTCATAGCCGCTGGACATGGCCTTCGCGGCCATCTGCAGCAGCTTGAGCGTGACATTCACGCCCACGCTCATGTTGGGTGCCATGACGATGGCATTGCGCTGCGCGTAGACGGCGATCTCGGCCTTCTGGGCATCCGAAAAACCGGTGGTGCCAATCACGGCCTTGACGCCCAGCTGGCTGCACACCGCCAGGTGGGCCAGCGTGCCCTCGGGGCGGGTGAAATCGATCAGTACGTCGGCGTTGGCCAGGCCCGCCGCCACATCGGCCGTGATGGCCACGCCGCTGGCATGGCCCAGGAAGGCGGCGGCATCCGAACCGATGGCCGGGCTGGAAGGCACGTCCAGGGCGCCTGCCAGCACGCAGTCGTCGCTGTCGCGCAGGGCTTCGATGAGCATGCGGCCCATGCGGCCCGAGGCACCTGCAATGGCCACGCGGCAGCGGTCGGCGGAGGTGGGCGAAGGAACGGCAGGCGAGGTGATCCCGGTCATGAGAGTCCTGTGATGAAAATCCGCGGCGGCCGTGGCTGTGGCCTGGCAGGCCGCAGGTCAGCGCGTGGGCGCTTCCAGCGGGGGATAACTGATGGAGGCAGGCTCGAGCGGTGCGGCGGTGGGCGCAGTGGCCGGGCGCGACGGCGCCGGGAACTTGGACAGCTGCTCGGGCGTTGCTTCGAGCGTCGGCACCTTCACATTGCCGCTGCGCTTGCCCAGCGAGGCCACGAATTCGGTCTCCGAAGGCATGTCATCGCCCTCGGCCCGGTCCATGGCATCGCCCTTGAAGAAAACGGTCAGCTTGCGGGTCTGGAGTTCCTGGCCCGGACGCTTGAGCGTGAACACGTATTCCCAGCGGTCTGCGTGGAAGAGGCTGGTCACCAGCGGTGTTCCAAGGATCTCGCGAACCTGCTGGCGGCCCATGCCGGGCTGCAGCGCAGCAACCTGCTCGCTCGAAACGAAATTGCCCTGCACCACGTCGATCCGGTACGGTTTGACGATGCCGGCAATGCGGTCGGACGCACCACTGAAACTGCCACACCCGGCCAGGGCGATCAGGCTGGCGCCGATCATCAGGGCGAGCGCCGGACGGGTGCTGCAACGGGCTTGAACGGGCATGGATAAAAGGGCTGAGGATATGATCGGACCATTGTAGCGGCTGGCCTCCCCGGGACCGGGCCTTCCCCCGAAAGCGCATGCCATGACCAACATCGACGAACTCAAGAGCACCGGCCTGAAGGCCACCCTGCCGCGCCTGAAGATCATGGAGATCTTCCAGAAAGGCGCCCAGCGGCACATGACGGCTGAAGACGTCTTCCGGGTGCTGCTGGAAGATCGCTCGGACATTGGCCTGGCTACTGTCTACCGGGTACTCACCCAGTTCGAGCAGGCGGGCATCCTGATCCGCAGCAACTTCGAGAGCGGCAAGGCGGTGTACGAGCTCAACGAGGGGCAGCACCACGACCACTTCATCTGCACATCATGCGGCAAGGTGGAAGAGTTCTACGATGCCGAGATCGAAAAACGCCAGCAGGCCGTCGCGAAGGCCAAGGGCTGGCTCGTGCAAGACCACACCATGGCGCTGTACGGCCAGTGCGCTGCCTGTGCAACTAAATAATCCCCTCTGAGGCGCGGCGCGCCTTCCCCCTGAGGGGGACGCCCCCGGTGCGGCGGGGCGGCCCTTGCACGGGGGCGCTGGCATCGGGCGGTAGCCGTTTTGACAGCTCGCCCCAGGTTTGTTGCGGGGTCTGAATCCCTGGTAACCCGACCGTTGGCGAACTCAACCGCCGGTGTCGCGCTCCATGGCGCGGCGGTGGCGCTCGACGAATTCCTGGTAGGTATCAATACCACGCAGTTGCAAGATGGTGTTGCGCACGGCGGCTTCGACGAGCACGGCGATGTTGCGGCCGGCCACCACCTGGATGACGACCTTGAGCACGGGCACGCCCAGCACGTCCTGCGTGAGCGGCTCGTACGGCAGGCGCTCGTAGTCGCGTTCCAGCGTTTCCTTGCGCACTAGATGCACGATGAGCTTAAGGCGCATCTTGCGGCGCACTGCCGTCTCGCCAAAGATGGCGCGGATGTCCAGCAGGCCAATGCCGCGCACTTCCAGCAGGTTCTGGAGCAACTCGGGACACTTGCCTTCGATGGTGGTCTGGTTGATGCGAAACAGGTCCACGGCGTCGTCGGCCACCAGACCGTTGCCACGCGAAATCAGTTCCAGCCCCAGCTCGCTCTTGCCCAGGCCGGACTCGCCGGTGATGAGCACGCCCAGTCCCAGGATGTCCATGAACACGCCGTGCATCGTGGTGCGGTCGGCAAAGTGCTTGGACAGATAGGCACGCAGCACATCAATGACGAACGCCGATGACTCGTGCGTCGAGAACATCGGGATCTGGGCCCGCTCGCACATTGATACCAGCTCATCGGGCGCCACCTGGTTGTCGGCCAGCACCAGTACGGGCGGCTCCAGGGTGACGATGCGTGCAATGCGGCGCTTGCAATCCTCGGGGGATGCGCTGCCCACGTAGGCGATCTCGCGCTCGCCCAGGATCTGGACCCGGTAGGGATGGATGTAGTTGAGATAGCCGACCAGATCGGCGCCCGAGCGGGCCGAGCGGACGGCGACTTCGTCAAAACGGCGCTCGGATGCGCCGAGGCCAGCCACCCATTCCCATTTCAGGAGGCCGCGAAATTCCTCGAAAAGTACATCGGCACTGACAACATTGGGTTTCACGGCAGGAGGCGGCGGCTGCGCGTTGAACGGTAGGTAGCGGTCAGGCGGCCTGGGTGGACTGCCAGCCGGCAATCATGCCGTGCAATTCGGCGGCATCACTGCTGGACTTGAGCTTTTCGCGCAAGGCGGAATCGCTGAGCAGCTCCGCGATTTCCGACAGGATTTCCAGGTGCTTTTGCGTGGCCGCTTCGGGCACCAGCAGAAAGATCAGCAAGCCGACGGGCAGCTCGTCTGGTGCATCGAAACCGATGGGGTTGAGCAACTGGAACACAGCGGCCATCGGGGCCTTGAGGCCCTTGATGCGGCCGTGGGGTATGGCCACGCCGTGGCCAAGACCGGTAGAGCCCAGACGCTCGCGCGCAAAAAGGCTGTCGGTGATCAACGCACGCGAAAGCCCGTGCTGGCTCTCGAACAGCAGACCTGCCTCTTCAAAAGCACGCTTTTTGCTGGTGGCGTCCACGCTCACAAGCACTTGAGCGGCAGGCAGGATGGAGGCGAGTCGGTTCATGGTCAAGGGTAACAATTATGCACATGTTGGCGAAAACCCTGATTCCGGCGCATCAGGCAACAAAAAAACCGCCCGTCAGGGCGGTTGCGGGCCGGGCTCAGGGCCGGCGCGTCAGGCGTGCATCTCGCGCTTGGCGGCTTCGTGGTGGTGGTCCTGCAGCCGGTCCTTGTGGCGCACCACCTGCCGGTCCATCTTGTCGATCAGCTCATCCACCGCGGCGTACAGGTCGGAGTGGGAGCTTTCTGCAAACAGATCGCTGCCCTTGACGTGGATGTTGCACTCTGCCCGCTGGCGCTTTTCCTTTTCCTTCTGCTTTTCTACCGTGAGCAGCACCTTGACATCCACCAGCTGGTCGAAATGCCGGGTGACGCGTTCCAGCTTGGACGTGACATAGCTGCGCAAGGCTGGAGTGACTTCAAGGTGATGCCCGCTGATCGTCAGATTCATAAAGTAGTCTCCTGTGGCTCTCGGTGGAAAAACGCCATCCTTGGGTAGAGGAGTGGCCCGGGGAAGAACGCGTCGATGGATCCGCTGACTTGAGTTCACTATGCCCCTGCCACCGGCGAAAAGCAATCCCATACCGTCACGTATTGCTGGGTTATGCCCGGCAAGGTGCGGTCGGCCTGAAACCCGCGCACAATGCTGGAGGGAATAGGTTGCAGACCGCATTCGCGGGCCCTGCGACTCAGCGGGCGCTGACTGGCGCCCCGTGCATCTTCAGCTTGGCGACGACCAGCATCGACAACAGGCTGGCCGTGATGCCCAGCACCGCGCACATCCAGTAGCCCTGCACCAGCCCCTGCGCATCGCGGCTGATCACCAGGCCACCCACCACCGACGCCACACCCATCGACGCCGATTGCACCGACGCATTGAGCGTCATGAAGGTACCGCGCAGCTGCGGCTGGGCCGCCGAGGCCACGATGGCCATGCCCGGAATCATGCGCCCGCTGACGATCGCGAACATCAGCGTGGACACCAACAGCACCACCCACAGCGAAAAACCCTCGACCAGCGTGATTCCGAGAAGGCAAGGCGCCGCTCCCAGCGCCAGCGCCCGGAAGGTTTCCACCTTGCCATAGCGGTCCGTCAGCCGCCCGAACAGGCGCGCGGTGAACAGCGTGGCCACGCCGCCGCACAGGTAGGCCAGCGGGATCTGGTCAGGGCGCACTCCGGCGTTGGTCTGCAGGTAGATGGTGATGTATGGAATCACGGTGAACCCCGTGAACATCAGCAGCGCTGTGAACAGGAACGCCCACCGGTGGTTGGCATCGACCAGCACTTGCGTGATGCCCTGGACGACGGACCGGCCCGAGGCTCCCTCCACATGCGCCGAAAGCTGCGGCATGGTGCGCGCCGCGATGACTGCCAGCAGGCCGACCATGGCAGCAATGGCGAAGAACGGCGTATGCCAGCTGCCCCACTGCGCCAGTAGCAGCCCCAGCGGGACCCCGGCCACGGTGGATACCGAAAACGACGTCATCACGATGCCCATGGCACGGCCGCGCCGCTCAAACGGCACCACATCGGCCACGATGGTCTGCGAGAGGGCCGAAAGCACCCCGCCAAAGAAGCCGGCAAGCACACGCGCCACCATCAGCGATCCATACGTCGGCGCCAGCCCGCAGGCCAGCGTGGCCAGGCCAAACAGCGAGTACAGCACCAGCAACAACCGCTTGCGCCCGAAGCGGTCTATGTAGGTCGAAGCCAGCAGGCCCGAGGCGCCCGCAGCCAGGGTGTAGGCGGACACCAGCATGCCAAACTGGGCGTCACTGATGCTGAACAGCCGGGTGAACTGCGGCCCCAGCGGCATCATGATCATGAAGTCGAGGATGTGGGTGAACTGCACGCCCGCAAGGGTGATCAGCAGCCAGAACTCGCGGCGCTGAAGTACGGGGTCAGGTGCAGGCACGGGCGCGGCACTGCGAGGATCGGAGGGGGTGGAGGACACGGGGAGTCGCCGGACGGCGGCCGAACAGATCGAAGCAGCGCAGTGTGCCGCAATGCGCCAGACACTGCAGCGGACGCATGGCCAGCGGCCGGTGGCGTCCGGCGCAGGCCGCCCGCCGTCGCCGCCAGCGGGCTGCGCCCGACGCGTAAAATCAGCCGGTTGCGCGGGGCAGTGCCCCGACACCACACCGCCCCGCAGGCCAGGCCGCGGTGGATACCGACCGCCACACCACACCATGAACCAGCCAAGCTCCCCCGCCTTGCACACCTCTGCCCTCACATCCCTGCCCCTGCTGGCGCGGGGCAAGGTGCGTGACAACTACGCCGTGGGCGACGACCGCATCCTGATGGTGGCCAGCGACCGACTGTCGGCGTTTGACGTGATCATGGGCGAACCTATTCCGGGCAAGGGCGAGCTGCTCACGCAAATGGCGCTTTTCTGGTTCGACAAGCTCGGCCACATCTGCCCCAACCACCTCACCGGCGATGCGCCCGAAAGCGTGGTGAGCCCGGCCGAAGCGGCGCAGGTGCGCGGCCGCTCGATGCTGGTGCAGCGCCTGAAGCCCATCCCCGTCGAGGCCGTGGTGCGCGGCTACCTGGCCGGCAGCGGCTGGAAGGAGTACCAGGACTCGCAGGGTGTGTGCGGCGTACCGCTGCCCGCAGGCCTGACCAACGCAGCCAGGCTGCCCGAGCCCATCTACACCCCGGCTGCCAAGGCGGCTGCAGGCGAGCACGACGAAAACATCACCTTCGAGCAGACGGTGGAAATGATCGGCGCCGACCTGGCCACCCGCATCCGTGACCTGAGCATTGCCATCTACAAGGCCGCGGCCGAAATTGCGCTCACCAAGGGCATGATCATTGCCGACACAAAGTTCGAGTTCGGCCTGGCACCCGACGGCACGCTGGTGCTGATGGACGAAGTACTGACCCCCGACAGCTCGCGCTACTGGCCCGTGGAGGGCTATGCAGACGCGCTGGCCCGTGGCGAAAACCCGCCCAGCTACGACAAGCAGTTTGTGCGCGACTGGCTGGAGCAGGCGCAGATCGCAGGCAAGCCCTGGGACAAGACCGCGCCAGCGCCCCGCCTGCCGCGCGAGGTGATCGAAAAAACCGCCGCCAAGTACCGCGAAGCCCTGGACCGGCTCACAGCCTGAGGCATTGCGAGGCGCTGACAGCGAATCGACGCCTGCTCGCCGGCCGCGGGCTATGGGCACATCGGTTTGCCGCTTACTGCAACACCGCTTCGTCCGCTTCGAATCTGAGCACGGGCTGCCCGTCTGCATCCCTGAGGAGCAGCTGCGTACCCTGCTGGCGGTAGCTAGCCACCAGGGCGAGCGCAGCAAACAGGCGCTCTTCGGTCGCGGCGCTCTGCAGGCACAGCGTGATGTTGGACACCACCCTCCCGAAGCGCAGCTGCGCGCCCTGCGCCGTGTAGTCGGCAAGGAACCGGTTGCACCCTCCGGCCCCCGTCACGCGCGGCTCATCCGCCTGAAAGACCAGGTGCGGCGACGGCAGCGCACCTGCTGCAGGACGGGCTACCGCTTCGCCCTGGATTTCCGTCAGCCGCCAGTGTGTCAGCAGCAGCGGCACCGCGGCGTCGGCAGTGGCCGCCTGGGGCCAGATGCGCTGCAACTGCAGGCTGACATGACGGAACGCCGCGTCCTGCGGCACGGGGTAGCGCTGCACGGTCGCGAGCAGCAGGCGGTTTTCCAGGGTGACGGTGGCGCGCACCTCGTAGCGGCCCTTCACCACGAAGCGAGACGCAGGGTACGGAATGGCCAATGCGAACGGAGGTTGGCCCGCAGGCGCTAGCCGCTGGCGGCCCAGTACCAGAGGCGGGGCGTCGGGATCACTGACGTCCAGCAGTGCCGCTTCCAGCACGGCTTCTGGCGGGAGCACCACCCGTTCGCGTGACAGGGCAACGCCCGTCACGACGGCGTCTGGTGTCGGGGGGCGTGAGGCGCAACCGGCCACCGCGAGCACAAGCGCAGAACCCAGGCTGCAGAGCAGCAGACGGGTGGCGGTGCTGTCCCGCCCAGGCCCATCCGCCGGATTCACCCCTGCCGCAGGGCGAGATGCCTTGGCCGCGCCCAACATGCGGTGCAACGCATCGACCATGGATGCCGCGCGGGCAAGCGTCAGCTCAGGACCACGCTGGACAGGCGGCGCCGGTAGGTTGCCACCAAAGGGTCGGATGGCGGTATCTGGCCGTCGGCCACCTTTACCTTCGGGGGCTCGATCAGTTCCAGGATGTGCACGTAGGTCTTGCGCGCCGTCTCGTCGTTCCAGGCCTTGTCGCGCATGAGGATTTCCAGCAGCTCGTCCATGGCGTCCGTGAAGCGCTGGTGGGCCAGATGCCAGCGTGCACGGGCAAAGCGGGTATCGGAATCGCGCTTGTTGGCGGCAATTTTTGCATCAAACTCGGCATAGGCGCTTTCTCCATAAGCGCCTGCAGCTACGAAATCAATAGCATCCATCCACGCCTTGAGTGCTCCCAGCCGGGCCGAGCCTGCAGCCTTGGCAATGACCGGCGCAAACGCCACCTTGGCGTCATCGTCGCGGCCTAGCTGCAACAGCAGCTTGACGTAATCAAAGCGGGCATCGTCGTTGCCGGGGTCGGTCACGACGGCATGCTGCAGCTTCTCGAGCGCAGCGCCGGTATCGCCGGCCGACAGCGCCTGCAGCGCTTCTTCTTCCTCGATCTCGGCCTCGATCGCCTCGGCCGAAGGGATGTGCTTGTCCAGGAATGCGCGCACCTGGCCTTCAGGCAGCGCGCCCATGAAGCCGTCCACGGGCTGGCCGTTCATCAGCAACACGCAGGTGGGAATGCTGCGGATGCCGAACATGCCGGCGATCTGCTGCTCTTGGTCGGAGTCGATCTTGACCAGCTTGAAGCGGCCGGCGTAGTCGGTCTCCAGCTTTTCCAGCACGGGCCCGAGCGACTTGCAGGGCCCGCACCACGGGGCCCAGAAATCGACCAGCACGGGGCCGTTCATCGAGGCGGCAACCACCTCGGCTTCAAAATTTTCTACGGTGACGTCAATCATGATGGTGCGGGCGCAGGCCGGTGAAGCGTGATCCCTATTTTCGCCCATCGCCCGATGGCCCTTTGGCTGGGCGGATGCAAAACGTAAAATCGCGGGTTCCACCTACAGCGCCAGCGGGCATCCGGCCCGGGGCAGCGCCACTCCACACACCATGAATCCCATCCAGATCGGCGTGGTCATGGGTTCCAGCAGCGACTGGGACACCATGCAGCATGCAGTGCAAATCCTCGAGCAGTTCGGCATCGCCCACGAGGCCCGCGTCGTCTCGGCCCACCGCATGCCAGACGACATGTTTGCCTACGCCGAGGCCGCCGCTGGCCGGGGCCTGAAGGCCATCATTGCCGGTGCGGGCGGCGCTGCCCACCTGCCCGGCATGATCGCCGCCAAGACCACGGTGCCGGTGCTGGGCGTTCCCGTGGCCAGCCGCCACCTGCAGGGCGTGGATTCGCTGCACTCCATCGTGCAGATGCCCAAGGGCATTCCGGTCGCCACGTTTGCCATCGGCACTGCCGGTGCCGCCAACGCAGCGCTGTTTGCCGTGGCACTGCTGGCCAACGAAAGCCCCGAACTGCGCCAGCGGCTGGACGCATTCCGCGCCGAGCAGACGGAAGTCGCCCGCAACATGGCCTTGCCGCCCGCCGCATGACGAACGCAACCAAGCCATCCATTGCCACACACACAGGGGCAAGCGTGGGGGCACCGCTCCTGCCAGGCGCTACGCTGGGCGTGCTGGGCGGCGGCCAGCTGGGCCGCATGTTCGTGCACCAGGCGCAGGCCATGGGGTACTTCACGGCCGTGCTGGATGCCGACCCCACCAGTCCCGCCGGGCTGGTGAGCCACCACCACATCCAGTCCGGCTACGAAGACGCCGCCGGACTGGCCGAGCTGGCCCGCCTCGCCGATGCGGTCACCACCGAATTCGAAAACGTACCCGCTGCCGCGCTGGCTGCCCTGGCCGCTCAGCGCCCGGTGTCGCCTGCCGCCAGCGCCGTCTCGGTGGCGCAGGACCGCGCGCGCGAGAAGGCGCACTTTGTGGCCTGCGGTGTGCCCTGCGCGCCCTATGCCGTCATCGAGACGGCAGGGCAGCTTGCCGCCGTTGCGCCCGACCTGCTGCCAGGCATCCTCAAGACGGCCCGCATGGGCTACGACGGCAAGGGCCAGGTCCGCGTGAAGACGCCGGCAGAGCTGGCCGCAGCGTGGGATTCGGTGGGCCAGGTTCCTTGCGTGCTCGAACAAATGTTGCCGCTGCAGCTCGAATGCTCGGTGATCGTGGCGCGGGGCCTGGACGGCACCATGGTGCACCTGCCCGTGCAGCGCAACCTTCACCGCGACGGCATTCTGGCCGTGACCGAGGTTTACGAAGGAAATCTGCCGCAAGCCCTTGTAAAACAATCAGTGGCTGCTGCAAAATCTGTAGCACAAGGCCTTCAGTATGTTGGCGTGCTGTGCGTGGAGTTCTTCGTGCTGCAGGACGGCAGCCTCGTGGTCAACGAGATTGCCCCCCGCCCCCACAACAGCGGCCATTACAGCCAGAACGCCTGCGATGTGTCGCAGTTCGAGCTGCAGGTGCGCGCTATGGCCCGGCTGCCGCTGACGCAGCCGCGCCAGCACAGCGCTGCCGTCATGCTGAACCTGCTGGGCGACCTGTGGTTTGCCCATGGTGATGCAGACAGGACGCCGCCCTGGGCCGAAGTGCTGGCACTGCCCGGCGCGCACCTGCACCTGTACGGCAAACACGATGCCAAGCGCGGCCGCAAGATGGGCCACCTCAACATCACGGCCGCCACGCCCGAAGCTGCCCGTGCCACGGCGCTCCAGGCCGCGGCCATCCTGGGCATTGCCCCGTTCTGACGCGCTGCGGCAGACCCCTTTTCGGCAGACATCGCCTCCATGATTCTTGACGGCAACGACCCCACAGCCATCGCCGCCGCCGCACGCGCCTTGCGCAGCGGGGCGCTGGTGGGCCTGCCCACCGAAACGGTGTACGGACTGGCCGCCAACGCCGGCAGCGACACCGCGGTGGCGCAGATCTTTGCCGCCAAGGGCCGCCCCAGCGATCACCCCCTGATCGTGCATGTGGCAGATGCCTCGGGCATCGCGCATTTCGCCAGCGAGGTGCCGGCCTTTGCCCAGAAGCTGGTGGATGCCTTCTGGCCCGGCCCGCTCACACTCATCCTGCCGCGGCTGCCGGGCGTGGCCACAGGGGCCACGGGCGGGCAGGACAGCGTGGGGCTGCGCTGTCCCGCACACCCCGTGGCACACGCGCTGCTGGTGGCCTGTGCCGCGCCGGCAGACGGCTCCATCCCCGGCGATGCGCCCGTCTGGGGCGTGGCAGCGCCCAGCGCCAACCGCTTTGGCCGGGTGAGCCCGACCACCGCCCAGCATGTGCAGGACGAGCTCGGGCCAGATTTGCTGGTGGTCGACGGAGGCCCTTGCCAGGTCGGCATCGAGAGCACCATCGTCGATTGCACACGCGGCGTACCGGTGCTGCTACGCCCGGGCGGCATCACGCGCGCGCAGATCACCGGAGCCTGCGGCGTGGCACCGCTGTCCCGCGACGACCTGCCGGCGCTGACCCCGCGCGCATCCGGCACGCTGGAAGCCCACTACGCACCCACCGCCAAGGTGCGCCTGATGGACGCCAAGGCCCTGCAAACGGCACTGGACCTCCTGGGAGCCGAGGCCGCGCACATTGCGGTGTATTCACGCGCCGCTCTGCGCACCCCGTCGGCCCGGCTGGTGCTGCGCCGCATGCCCGATGACGCCGCGGCCACGGCGCAGCAGCTGTTTGCCGCGCTGCGCGGCTTCGACGAGCAGGGCGTGAAACTGATCTGGGTGGAAACACCACCGGCCACACCCGAATGGGAAGGCGTGCGCGACCGGCTGCAGCGCGCAGCCGCGGCTTGAAATGCCGGCGCCAGAAACCCCAGCCCATGCGCGTGGCGTGTTCGGGGTCGATTTACATGCGTTTGCATTGCGTCGTTAAACTAACCGCCACTTTTCTGGAGAAATACACATGGCAGCAAATTGGATGCGTCGTACCGTTGTGGTCGCCGCATGTGCGTCGGCCGCGTTGCTTGCGGCCTGCGGTTCAAGCACCACCGAATCGGCCATCTCGCCCCAGCGCTTCATCGCGTTCGGCGATGCGGTGAGCGATGTGGGACAAAAGGGCTCGCGCTACACCGTCAATGACGGCAGCGTGAACAACTGGACGCTGCAGGTGGCGGCCAACTACGGCAAGCCTCTGGCCGCTGCCTCGGCCGGTGGCCTGAGCTATGCAGTCGGCAACGCGCGCGTCAATGCAAAGCCCGATGCCGCAGGCAACACCACAACGCCCACCGTGGCCGAACAGATCAGCACCTACCTGGCCAGCGGCACCTTCGCCGGCAATGAGGTCGTGTTCATCACGGGTGGCGTGAGCGACGTGATCGCGGGCATGGCCGCCGTGAATGCAGGCACCCAGACCGAGGCCCAAATGGCAGCCGCTGCCCGCAAGGCTGGCGAAGACCTGGCCGCACAGGTGCGCCGCCTGGTGAACGCTGGCGCCAAGTACGTGGTCGTCACCGGTACTTACGACCTGGGCAAGACCCCCTGGGCCAAGGCCATCCAGCGCGAATCGCTGCTGTCCACCGCCAGCAGCCGCTTCAACGAAGGCCTGCTGGTGGACATCGTGGACCTGGGTGCGAACGTTCTGTACGTGGACCTGGCCTACTACGTGAACCTGTACACCAGCACGCCAGGCAATTTCGGCTTCAATAACGCGACCACGGCAGTGTGTACGTCGGTGGACGCTGGCCATGGCATCGGCATTGGCGCAGGCCAGGTGAACTCGTCGCTGTGCAACACCTCGACCCTGCTGCCCAATGCCAACGCAACAGCGTACGTGTTTGCAGACAACGTGTACCTCACACCGTCGGCGCAGCGCCAGTTCGCCACCTACGCTTACGACCGCCTGCGGGCTCGCTGGTAAGTCAGCAGGTATCGCCGTACCCCGCTTCGGGGCTGGCCCGCAAAAAAGCCGACCCATGGTCGGCTTTTTCAATTCCCGGCTGGCGCGGATCAGGCTCCGTTGCCTCCTGGAAGCGCAGGGAGCAGACCACCGGCCTGCAACCCTTGGCGCTCGTTACTTCACCAGATCGAACAGGCCTCGCGCCTGGGCATGGCAGAACGGTGGCTCATAGGTCCCATGGTAGTTGCCGTAGTACGTGGCAAAAGCCTCGGAGGTCGGATCGGTAGGTGCCTTGCCGCCAGGGCCGAAAGTGGCCTGTACAAACGGATCCACGTCAACCGAGGCCACATTGGTCAGACCACGGCTGTCAAAGTCGGCCTTCATCGGGATCTGGTGCACGGCGGGTGGGACGGTCGGGTCACCAGCACCGCCGCAAAGCAGCACGCGAGACTTGGGATTCCAGCCCAGCAGATCCTGCTTCTTCGCCGCAACGGCCAACGGGTGCGTAGCGCTCGTCTGAGCACCTTGCAGGAAGGCCGGCTGGAACACCGCGTCGCGGGCCTGGTTCGGCGTCACACCAGGACCACCAGGCAGGCGCCCGGTGGTGACCAGCGTGGTGTAGTTCAGTGTAGGGCTGGGCAGCAGCGTCTCGATGTAGCTGGCGTACGGTGCCTTGAACGCCTGGTTCACGTCGGTGTAGACGTCACCGTACACCTTTTGCCAGGCAGTAACGAGATACGGTACGAAGAACTGGTACCCGGCAATCGCTTCGGTCAGCCTGAGCGAACCGGACATGTTGTAAGGGCCAGCCAGATGCGCACCGGCCACTACGTTGAACTCGGTGCCGTAGTCGCGCTCTGCAGCGCGGTGTGCTGCCATCGATGCATGGCCGCCTTGCGAGTAGCCCGTGAACATCACCTTGCCTGACAGGTTGGCACCGACAGAACCTGCAGCATTGCGCGCGGCGCGCACGGAGTCGATGACGGTGGTCGCCTCCGAGTCGGCATGCAGGTACGGGTGGTAGCTGTAGCCCGACTTGGCAAAGCCCAGGTAGTCGGTGGCCACCACGGCATAGCCCTGCGCAGCGTACATCGCTGCCAGCAGGAAGGTTTCACTGTCTTGCGGGTTGGCCAGCGTGCGTGGCTTTTGCACATCGGTGCCCTTGGCATAGGCTACCAGTGCCGCAGCACCGGTGCAGCTGCCTGCTGGCACCAGCATCACGCCCGAGGCGTTGCTGCTCTCGCCGCTCTTGGCACCAGGCGTCACATAGTTCAGCGCAACCACCTTCACGTCGCACTTGGCCTTGCCGGTGATGGCCTGCAGGCCGCTGCCAGCGGTACCCGCATCGATCTGGGCGGCAGTCAGTGTGGCCAACGTGGCAGGTGGATCGATCAGCGCGCCGCGGACGGGATCGTCAGAGCCTCCGCAGGCAACGAGCAAAAGCGCGGCCGCGGCCACGCTGGTAAGGCGCAAGGATGTCATGGATGGATTCCTCTGGTCAGAAACAGACAGGCGCATCGTGCGCGCACCTGCACTGCACCATCCATAGGGGATAACGCGCAACATGGGCCGGGCCAGACACCTGCGCGACAGCATCACAGGGTGCACCCGCCCCGGTGGCCGCGCGGGCGCGCTCAGTCGTCCCGACGCGCCCCGTAGAGCAGCTTCATGCCCAGGATGGTGCTGGCCAGCACGAGCGTTACGGCATTGGCAATCACGATGGGCCACGCCCCCAGCGCCAGTCCGTAGGCCAGCCACAGCGCCACGCCCGCCGTGAAGACGCTGTACATGCCCAGTGATATCCCGCTCACATCGCGGGTGCGGAAGGTGTGCCAGGCCTGCGGTACGAAGCTGCAGGTGGTCAGGGTGGCGGCCAGATAGCCGATGAGTTCAGAAAAAGGCATGGACAAGGAAGGTACCGTTCAGCAAATGGCCGCACGGCCTGTGCCGCATGGCCGGGTGGACGAAGGGCAAGGCCGCTGCAAAGACGCTCACTGGTCGCGCGCGGTCCAGTCGATGAGACTGTCCAGCACGGGCCGTGCCGTGCCTGCGCTCGGGTGGTTGACCACGGCGACCAGTACATACCGCCGGCCGCTGGCCCCGTGCACATAGCCCGCAATGGCCATCACGTCACGCAGGCTGCCAGTCTTGAGGTGGGCGGTGCCCGCACGGCTCTGGCTGCGACGCAAGGTGCCGTCCACACCAGAGATGGGCAACGATGCGACCAGTTCGGGCATCACCGGCGATGCCCATGCCACCTGCAGCATGCGCGCCAGCGCCTGCGCGGTCAGCCGGGCGTCCCGGCTCAGCCCTGCGCCGTTGTCGGCCAGCGGCAGGTCGGCATCGCCCAGGCGCGCCACCCACCATTGGCGCAGCGCTTCGCGGGCGCCCTCGAAGGTGGCCACGCCGTTCTTGTGCAGCGACAGCGTGAGGAACACCTGCTGGGCCATCAGGTTGTTGCTGAATTTGTTGACGTCGCGCACCACCTCGGCCAGCGAGGGAGAAGTCACGAAAAACGCGGGCTTGAGCCCCTGCGGCACCTTGCCATCGCGCACGCTGCCAGTGAGCTTGCCGCCCAGCTCGCGCCACATGCCCTCCACGGCGCGGCCTGCAAAACCGCGGGGGTCGGCCGCCGCCACCGGCCACACCCGCTCGCCGCAAGCACCCGGATAGACCCCTTGGAACACCACCCTGGCCGGGTCGGTCAGCTCGGCGCGCAGGGCTGCGCGCCAGTCACCGCACTCGGCTCCGGGGGCGGCCAGCGCCACGGTGGCCTGGCGCTGCACGCCCGCCAGGGGCGGGTCGTACTGCACGCGCGCCAGGCCCGCCGCCGGGTCGGGCACAAAGGTCATCACGGACGACTTGTAGTTGATCAGCAGCGCATCGGGCGCGGCGTTATAGGGGCGCAGGGGCTCGCCATCAAAGCGCGCCGGATCCTGCTCGGGCACATCAAACGCCGACCGGTCCAGCACGATATCGCCGACGATCACCTGGATGCCCTGCGCCTGCAGGCGGCGCACCATCATCCACAGGCGTTCCATGACGAGCTTGGGATCGCCCCGGCCTTCGATGTAGACGTTGCCCCGCAAGCTGCCGTCCTGCACCGTGCCCTGTACGTACACAGGGGTGTTCCAGGTGTAGGCCGGTCCCAGTTGCTCCAGCGCAGCGTAAGTGGTCACCAGCTTCATGACCGATGCGGGGTTGACCGGCACCTGCGCCCGGTGGGCCAGCCGGGGCGCTGCACGGCCGCCGGGCTGCGCATCCACCACGATCACGGCCAATGCATCGCGCGGCAATTTGGCGCGGGCCAGCGCGGCTTCCACCTCGGCCGGCAGCACTGCCTGGGGTGCAGGGGCCGATGCGGCGGTCTGAGCCTGCGCGAGACCGGGCAGACCCGCACAAAGCCATGAGAAGGCAGCCACCATCAACGCACGCAATACAGGCAGGCCGTAGTGGCCAGGGGAATGGGAGGCAAATCGCATGGCGCGGAGTCTATCGCCCGGGCAAGGCCGGCAGCTGCGTGGCCCTGTGCCAGTCCGGTGACTGCACCTGTCCGCAGCCTTCGGCATCGCCCGCCGATAATCGCCCGATGCGTCTGTCTCCCCGCGCCATGGGCCTTCTGGCGGCCTTAGTGACCGTCACCATCTGGACGGGGTTCATCATCATTGCCCGCGCCTCGGCCCAGCGCACGCTGGGGCCGTTCGACATTGCTCTGTTGCGCATCGTGGGTGCCAGCCTGGTCCTGGTTCCGTGGGGCTGGTGGCTGGTGCGGCGGCGCATGCGTGCGGCCATCGCCGCTGGCGCACCACCCGCACCGTCCAGCCTGCGGGGCATCTCTCCCCTGCCCCTGCGCACCACTGCCCTGCTGGGCACGTTTGGCGGGCTGTTGTACGCGATGCTGGCCTATGCAGGGTTCTTCCATGCGCCGGCCACGCACGCCTCGGTGCTGATGCCGGGCAGCCTGCCGCTGTGGACGGCGCTGCTGGCCGCCGTGATCCTGCGCGACCACATCACGCCCCTGCGGGCCGCGGGGCTGGCGCTGATCGTGGCGGGCGACCTGCTGGTGGGCGGCCGAAGCCTGCTGGCTGCGTTTGACGGCGGCGATGTATGGAAAGGCGATGTGCTCTTCATGCTGGCTGCGTCGTGCTGGGCCACCTACAGCGTGCTGGCGCGCCGCCATGCCGTCGATGCGGTGCAGGCCACGATTGCCATCACGGCCTTTGCCTGCCTGGTGTATGTGCCCGGGTACATCCTGCTCAGCAGCCTGGGTGCGATCGCGAGCCACCTGCCAGCCGCCCCGTGGAGCGAAATCGCGTTCCACATGGCCTTTCAGGGGGGCGGCTCGGTGGTCATCTCCGGCATCAGCTTCACGCGCATGATCCAGCACTTCGGCCCGGTACGCTCGACCATGATCACTGCACTGGTGCCAGGCCTGTCGGCCATGGGCGCCGTTGTGTTTCTGGATGAGCCCCTGCACTGGAACCTGCTGGCCGGCCTGCTGCTGGTCACGGCCGGCATCCTGCTGGGGGTGCTGCGCAGGGGCCAGAATGCGCCCTCGCCCGCCACGCCACCCGCTGCCGCGCCACCCGGCCGGGTGCAGGGCTGAAGCCCCACGCCACGCCGCCGCTCTCCGCTCCATTGATTTCGCACCATGAACCTGCTCGCCTTTGACACCAGCACCGACATGCTCTCCATTGCCGTTCAGGCCGGCGGCACCGTGTGGGAGCACCAGGGCCCGGGCGGGCCGCAGGCATCGGCCACGCTGATCCCCGCGGTCAGTAGCCTGATGGCGCAGGCCGGCTGCTCTTTTGACACGCTCGACGTCATCATTTTTGGCCGCGGCCCCGGCTCGTTCACCGGGCTGCGCACTGCCTGCGCGGTGGCCCAGGGCCTGGCGTTTGGCGCCCGCGGCGGCCACGGCATCCCTGTGCTGCCAGTGGACACCCTGCTGGCCGTGGCCGAGGAAGCCCGCCACCGGCACGGCGCTGAGCGCGTGGTGGCGGTGCTCGATGCCCGCATGGACGAGGTCTACCACGCACGTTGCGAATGGCAGGCGGCCACCGGGCAGTGGGTGGCCGACGCCGATTTCGGCCTTTCGTCGCCCGAACAGGTGCTGGTGCCCGATGGCTGGACCGTGGCAGGCAATGCCCAGCTGCCCTACGGCGAGCGCCTGGCCCCGGGCGCCCCGCACGTCCACGCCCTGCCCACCGCTGCTGCGCTGCTGCGGCTGGCTCCGGCCCTGCTGGCTGCCGGGTGTGCCGTGCCCGCCAGCGACGCGCTGCCCCGCTACATTCGCGATAAAGTGGCGCAAACCACCGCCGAACGCGCTGCCCTGCGGGCAGCTGCCGCACCTGCGACCTGATCGCTCCTTACCGCAAAGCATCATCGATCTGATTGCCCGCGTGGCCGCCTTGTCCACCCTGAACCGTTGAAGCGATCCGCTGTTTCCGCATGAGCGCCCTGCCCACCCCTCCGTCTGCCGCCGCCCCCGCCGAAGTGCGCTTTCAGGCACTGACGCTCGCCCAGCTGGATGCCGTGCTGGACGTGGAACAGCGCGCGTACTCGCACCCGTGGACGCGCGGCAATTTCACGGATGCGATGGCATCGGGCTACCAGGCCCAGTTGCTGATGGCCGATGACCAACTGCTGGGCTACTTTGTGGCGATGATGGGCGTGGACGAGGTGCACTTGCTCAACATCACGGTGGCACCCGAGTTCCAGCGCCAGGGCTGGGCCCGCATGCTGCTGGATGCGTTGGCGCTGTGGGCCCGCGGCCGGGGTGCGCAGTGGCTGTGGCTGGAGGTGCGCATGAGCAACCTCCGGGCCCAGCACATTTACATGGCCAACGGCTTTCGCCGCGTGGGCGAGCGCAAACGGTACTACCCTGCTGCGGGCAACGAGCGCGAAGATGCGGTGGTGATGAGCCTGGCCCTCTAAGCGCCTGTTCGAAGCGAAACCGGATGATCCTTTTGTTCCCCCATACACGCCATTCGCACACATGAGCCTTCCACTGGATGCGCGGCAGCGCGCAATGCTGCAGGAGATGGGCATCACCGTCTGGAGCGATGGCGGCAGCGCCTCGCGCGTGGCGGAGACGGGTGCGCCGCCTGCACCTGCCGGGCGCGGCGTGGCAGAGGGCCGGCAAGCGGTGGCGCATCCGGCTGGCACTGGGCTCGCGGCGGTGGCGGCCGGCACAGCAGCACCCCCCATTGCGCGGCCTGATGCAGCCCCCCACAGACCTGCGCCCCCGCCGGTTCATTCACCAGCACCACCGCCGGCGCAAGCCCCGTCGGCGGACACACCAGGCAGTGCGCTGGTGCTGCATCCGCCGCGCCTGCTCTACCCGACCGCAGACCCGTCCCAGGTGCCAGCGGGCCTGGGCTCTGGCTGGCTGATCGTGACGGAATGCCCCACCCCCGCGGACCCGCTGGCCGGCGACACGGGCCGGCTGCTCGACAACATGCTGCGGGCCATGCAGTTGCACCGCCACCCCCGCGTGTTCCTCACGGCGTTGGAGCGCAAGGGGGCTGGGTTGGCGACCATCGAAGACACGCCCGGCGGGCTCGACGCCACCGTCGCCGAGCTGCAGCCCTCGATGGTGCTGGTGCTGGGCCATGTAGCCGCCCGCGCAGCGCTGGGCCGCAGCGAACCCCTGGGGCGCCTGCGCGGGGCCCCGCACCAGATCGCCGGGTTTCCGGCCGTGGTCACTTACGACGCGGCCTTTTTGCTGCGCTCACAGGACAACAAGGCTGCCGCCTGGGCCGACCTGTGCCATGCGCTGGCCATCGTGCGGGCTTGAACCCGCCCGCGGCGGCGCCGTACTGTCTTGTTGCAGTGCCATAATCCGCCGCCTGCCCATCCCATGAAACCTGACGGAGACAGCTCCTTGGAAACCTACCCCAGTTGGTAGCTTTCAACTCCCCGGCCTGCCGTGGGGTTTGAAAGCGCCCCACCGCCCCACCGCAGACGCCACATGACCCAGGGAGTGAGCCCATGCTCAACATCTTTACGCTTGCCAATGGCCGGCTGTTCCAGGAAGAAATCGAGTCGCTGGAGGAGCTGACCAGGTTCCAGCCGATCTGGGTGGACCTGGAGGCCCCCACGCTCGAAGAAAAGCGCTGGATCAAGCAGCACTACGGCCTGTCCATCCCCGAGGATGCGATGGACGAGGACATCGAGGAATCCGCCCGCTTCTACGAGGAAGACAACGGCGAGCTGCACATCCGCAGCGACTTTCTGATCGATGACGACGAAGACCCGCGCTCGGTGCGCGTGGCCTTCATCCTGAACCAGCACAACGCCAACCTCAAGAGCCGGGGCGTGCTGTTTTCCATCCACGACGAAGACGTGCCGGTGTTCCGCCTGTTGCGCATGCGCGCACGCCGCGCGCCGGGGCTCATCGAGGATGCCAAGGAAGTACTGCTCAAGCTGTTCGATGCCGATGCGGAGTATTCGGCCGACACGCTCGAGAACATCTACGACGAGCTGGAAGCCGTGAGCAAGCAGGTGCTTGCTGGCGACGTGACCGATACCCGCGCCGGCGAGGTCCTGGCCGCCATCGCCCGCCAGGAAGACTTGAACGGCCGCATCCGCCGCAACGTGATGGACACCCGCCGCGCGGTGAGCTTCATGATGCGATCGAAGATGCTCAACTCGGAACAGTTTGAAGAGGCCCGCCAGATCCTTTCCTGTTCGACAAGATCAACTTCCTGATGGACGCCACGGTCGGTTTCATCAACATCAACCAGAACAAGATCATCAAGATCTTCTCGGTGGCCAGCGTGGCGCTGCTGCCGCCGACGCTGATTGCCAGCGTGTACGGCATGAACTTTCAGTACATGCCCGAGCTGGCGCAGACCTGGGGCTATCCGTACGCGCTGGGCCTGATGGTGGCCAGCGCGCTCGGGCCCATGTGGTACTTCCGCAAGCGGGGCTGGTTGAAGTAGCCCCCCTGTGGCGCTGCGCGCCTTCCCCCCCAAGGGGGGACGCCTCCAGCGGCCCGGCAAAGCCGGTTCCGCGGTGGCGCTGGCCTTGGGGCGCGCCGGTTTCATGGGGCAGTTAGCCCTCAAAACGGCCGCCTGGGGCGGAAATTGAGTCAAATTGCGCGCTAGCGCTGGTATTGATTGCCTTTGCAGCTATTGTTTTTATAGTGACTGCATGAGATTTGGCACAATGTACTCGGCATGCCGACTGCCCAGCGGTCCGGCAAAGCCGGTTCCGCGGTGGCGCTGGCCTTGGGGCGTGCCGGTTTCATGGGGCAGTTAGCCCTCATAACGGCCGCCTGGGCCGAAAATTGGGTCAAATGACGCGCTAGCGCTTGTATTGATTGCTGGTATAGCTATTATTTTTATAGCGATCGCATGAGGTTGAGCACAATGTGCTCGGCATAGCGGCTGGCCACGGTCTGCACGAACGCGGCGAAATCGACGTGGGCGGTGTCGTCGGCGCGGTCGGAGATGGTGCGCATGGCGGCAAAGGGCACGCCGTAGTCGTGGCACACCTGGGCGACGGCGGCGCCTTCCATTTCCACGGCCAGCACATCGTGGCCGCCGTCCTGCAGGACAGTGCGCAGGCGCAGCACTTCGTCGGCGGCGCTCACAAAGCGGTCGCCACTGACGACGAGGCCGTGATGAAGCCGGGGCGGGGCAGACGTGCCGGGGGTCGCCTGGAGCGAATTTTTAGAATCAAAATGGCCTTTAGCGCCCGTCATAAAAGCGCTGGCAGCTCCTGAAAGCAGAGCAGTCAGCCCTGCATCGCAGACGAACCGGTGCCGCGCATAGCCCGGCACTTCCCAGCGCGGGAACAAGGGCGATACGTCCAGGTCGTGCTGGAGGTACTCCTCGGCCACCACCACATCGCCCACCTGCACGCCATCGCCAATGCCACCAGCCACACCGGTGAACACGATGCGTGCCACACCAAAGCGCTCGATCAATGCCGTGGCCGTGGTGGCCGCCGCGACCTTGCCGATGCCCGAGAGCGCCAGCACCACTGCACGCCCTTCGATGTCGCCCGTCCAGAAGGCGCGTCCGGCGTGCGTCACACGCTGCGGCCTCGCAAGGTGGTGGACAAGCGTGCTCTGCTCTTCAGGCAATGCGCTCAGGATGGCGGTGGTCATGCAGTCTCCAATGACAAGGGCGGCCAGAAAGGCCGCCCCGGTAGCTCACAAGGTGCGGACCGCACTCGCGGCCGCACGCGCTGTCACTTCTTATCGCGCAGTTCGCGGCGAAGGATCTTGCCCACAGGGGTTTTCGGCAGTTCGGTGCGGAACTCGATCACCTTGGGCTGCTTGTAGCCCGTGAGTTCGGCGCGGCAGAACTCCTTGACCTGGGCTTCGGTGAGCGACGGGTCCTTCTTGACGATCACGAGCTTGACGGCTTCGCCGGTCTTCTCGTCGGGCACGCCCACCACAGCGCATTCGAGCACGCCGGGGCAGTTGGCCACCACTTCCTCGACCTCGTTCGGGTAGACGTTGAAGCCGCTGACCAGCACCATGTCCTTCTTGCGGTCCACGATCTTGAAGTAGCCGCGGGCATCCATGATGCCGATGTCACCCGATTTGAAGTAGCCATCTTCGGTCATGACCTTGGCGGTTTCGTCCGGGCGCTGCCAGTAGCCGGCCATGACCTGCGGGCCCTTGATGGCGATCTCGCCGGGCTGGCCCAGGGTGGTGACTTCATGGCCGTCGTCGTCCAGCAGCTTCATCGAGGTGCCGGGAATCGGCACGCCGATGGTGCCGGTGAACTCGGTGCTGGTCACGGGGTTGCAGCTGGCCGACGGGCTGGTTTCCGACAAGCCATAGCCTTCGCACACCGCGCAGCCCGTCTTCTCGAGCCAGAGCTTGGCCACGGCGCCCTGCACGGCCATGCCACCGCCCAGCGAGACCTTGAGGTTCTTCCAGTTGACGGTGTTGAAATCCGGGTGGTTGGCCAGGCCGTTGAACAGCGTGTTGACTGCCGGGAAGCTGTGGAACGTGTGCTTGGACAGCTCCTTGAGCACGGCAGGCAGGTCGCGCGGGTTGGGGATCAGGATGGTCTTGCCGCCAGTCCGCATGCTCAGCATCATGTTCACCGTGAAGGCGAAGATGTGATAGAGCGGCAGTGCGCACACGCTGGTGGGCTGCTGGCCCGCCGGGATCTTGTTCATCACCGGGTTGTTCCACGCTTCGGACTGCAGCACGTTGGCAATGATGTTGCGATGCAGGAGTACGGCGCCCTTGCTCACTCCCGTGGTGCCGCCGGTGTATTGCAGCAGCGCGATGTCATCGGGACGGATGTCGGTCTTGCGCAGCGTGCCGCGGGTGCCCTGGGCCACCGCATCGTTGAAGCGGACCGCTCCGGGCAGCTCAAAGGTGGGCACCATCTTCTTGACGTTGCGCACCACGTAGTTCACCAGGGCGCCCTTGAGCAGGCCCAGCTGGTCGCCCATGGCGCACAGCACCACATGCTTGACGGGCGTGTTGGCAATGCAGCTTTGCAGCGTGGCGGCAAAGTTCTCGATGATGACGATGGCCTTGGCGCCGGAGTCCTTGAGCTGGTGCTCCAGTTCGCGCGGCGTGTACAGCGGGTTGACGTTGACCACCACAAAGCCCGCGCGCAGGATGGCCGCCACCGTGACGGGGTACTGCGGCACGTTGGGCATCATGATCGCGACGCGGTCACCCTTGGCCAGCCCCAGGCCCTGCAGGTAGGCCGCAAAGGCGTTGCTCAGCGAATCGGTCTGGGCATAGGTCACGTCCTTGCCCATGAAGCTGTAGGCCACGCGGTCCGAATACTTGGAGAACGCCTCGTCCATCAGCGCCACGAGCGACGGGTACTGCGAGGGATCGATGTCGGCAGGCACGCCTTGGGGGTACGAAGCAAGCCAGGGGCGGTCGGTCATTTTTTGTCTCCTGATGGGTTTTATTGAAGTTCGAAACCGTTTTTTAAGCACGATCGTGCTTTTATGGACGGCGGAATTATGCCCGCCAGCCTCTCAACTCTTGAGCACGACCAGCACTTCATCCAGCATTTTCTTGGCGTCGCCAAAAAGCATGCGGTTGTTTTCCTTGTAGAACAGGGGGTTGTCCACCCCTGCGTAGCCCGAGGCCATCGAGCGCTTCATCACGATCGACGTCTTGGCCTTCCACACCTCGAGCACGGGCATGCCGGCGATGGGGCTGGAGGGGTCGTCCAGCGCGCTGGGGTTCACGATGTCGTTGGCGCCGATGACCATGGCCACGTCGGTGTCCGGGAAGTCCTCGTTGATCTCGTCCATCTCCATGACGATGTCATACGGCACCTTGGCCTCGGCCAGCAGCACGTTCATGTGGCCGGGCATGCGCCCTGCCACGGGGTGGATGGCAAAGCGCACGTTCACACCCTTTTCGCGCAGGGTCTTGGTGATCTCGTACACCGTGTGCTGCGCCTGGGCCACCGCCATGCCGTAGCCGGGCACGATGATGACGCTCTTGGCATCGCGCAGCAGCTCGGCCGTCTCGGCAGAGCTCACGGGCACGGCCTCGCCCTGGGGCTCGGCGGCATCGCCCTTTTTGGCCGGCGTGCCGGCACCCGAGCCAAAGCCACCGGCAATCACGCTGAGGAAGTTGCGGTTCATGGCGTTGCACATGATGTAGCTCAGGATGGCTCCCGAGGAACCCACCAGCGCACCGGTGACGATGAGCAGGTCGTTGGACAGCATGAACCCCGTGGCGGCCGCAGCCCAGCCTGAGTAGCTGTTGAGCATGGACACCACCACCGGCATGTCGGCACCGCCAATGGCCATGACCATGTGGATGCCGAACAGCAACGCAATCGCGGTCATCACCATCAGGGGCACCATGCCCTGCTCGATGGTTTCAGCGCGCAGGAATTCACGGCCAAACCAGATCACCACCAGCAGCGCCGTCAGGTTGAGCCAGTGGCGGCCGGGCAGCAGCAGCGGCTTGCCGCCGATCTTGCCGTTGAGCTTGCCAAAAGCCACAAGCGACCCCGAGAACGTCACGGCGCCGATCAGGATGCCGATGTAAATCTCCACCTCATGGATGACCTTCTCCGCGCCTTGCAGCTGGATGGACGTATCAACGTAGCTGGCGAAACCCACCAGGCAGGCAGCCAGGCCCACCAGGCTGTGCATGAGCGCCACCAGTTCGGGCATCTGGGTCATCTTCACGACCTTGGCCGCATACAGGCCAATGCCGCCGCCAATGACCAGAGCGCCCACGATCCAGGCGACACCGGCAGGGCTGACGCGCGGGCCAAACACGGTGGCCAGCACGGCCAGCGCCATGCCCACCATGCCGAACAGGTTGCCGCGGCGCGAGGTTTCGGGGTTGGAGAGCCCGCCCAGGCTCAGGATGAACAAAATGGCCGCGCCCAGGTAGGCCACGGTAGCGAGACTTTGGGACATGTTCGGTGCTCCTCGTTGTTCTTGTCGTTATCGGATTACTTGCGGAACATGGCGAGCATGCGGCGCGTGACCGCAAAGCCACCGAACATGTTGATGGCCGTGAGCACCAGCGCGGCAAACGCCAGCCAAAGGATGAGGCTGTCGGGGCGCCCGTTGACGCTGGCATCGGGCGGCGCAATCTGCACCAGTGCGCCGATGGCGATGATGCTGGAGATGGCGTTGGTCACGCTCATCAGTGGCGTGTGCAGCGCGGGGGTGACGTTCCACACCACCATGTAACCAATGAAGCAGGCCAGCACGAACACGGTGAAGTGCCCGAGGAAAGCCACGGGCGCATAGGCGCCAATGGCCCAGAACAGCACGGCAAGCACGGCAAACACAATGGTCAGCGTTTTGGCAGACATGGGAGCGCCCGTGCCGTGGCTTGATTTCTTGGCAGTCACCGGTGCGGCCGCTGGCTTGGGCGCAGGCGCGGCCGCCTGCTTGAGGGGCGGTGCGGGCCAGGTGATGGCGCCATCCTTGACCACCGTGAGCCCGCGGATCGCGTCGTCTTCCATGTTGACCACGGCCACGCCGTCCTTGGCCTTGCACAGCTCTTCGGTCAGGCGCAGCAGGTTGGTGGCGTACAGGGTGGACGACTGCTTGGCCAGGCGCGAGGCCAGGTCGGTGTAGCCGACGATGGTCACGCCATGGCGCACCACGGCTTCGCCGGGCACGGTGAGTTCGCAGTTGCCGCCCTGCTCGGCGGCCATGTCCACGATCACGCTGCCGGGCTTCATGCTCTGCACCATCTCGGCGGTGATGAGCTTGGGAGCAGGTTTGCCTGGAATCAGCGCAGTAGTAATGATGATGTCGACATCCCTGGCCTGCTCCGCATACATCTTGCGCTGCGCGGCCTGGAAGCCCTCGCTCATGACCTTGGCGTAACCGCCGCCGCCCGAGCCCTCTTCCTCGTAGTCCACCTTGACGAATTCACCGCCCAGCGACTTGACCTGGTCGGCCACCTCGGCGCGCGTGTCGTTGGCACGCACGATGGCGCCCAGGTTGGCCGCCGTGCCGATGGCTGCGAGGCCTGCAACGCCCGCTCCGGCAATGAACACCTTGGCCGGAGGCACCTTGCCCGCGGCCGTGATCTGGCCGTTGAAAAAGCGGCCGAAGGCATTGGCCGCTTCGATGACAGCCCGGTAGCCACTGACGCCTGCGGTGGAGGTCAGCGCATCCATCTTCTGGGCGCGCGACAGCGTGCGCGGCAGGCAGTCGATGGCCAGCACCGTGGCCTTGCGGGCTGCCAGCTGCTGCATCAGGTCAGGGTTCTGGGCGGGCCAGATGAAATCGATGAGCGTAGTGCCCTCGCGCATCTGCGCCACTTCGTCGCTGCTCGGCGGGCGCACCTTGAAGACGATGTCGGCTGCAGCCCACAGCGCGGCAGCGTCCGTCACCACTTCGGCACCGGCTGCGCGGTAAGCATCATCGCTGAAATTGGCGGCGTCCCCGGCGCCCGACTCCACGGTCACAGAAAAGCCCAGCTTGATCAGCTTCTCCACCACGTCGGGCACGGTGGCCACGCGCTTTTCGCCGGGGAAGGTCTCCCGCGGCACGCCAATGCGCTGCGGCTGCGGTACTGGGCTTGTCTGCATCAGAGGTCTCCTCGAGTTTTTGAAATCGTCATGCAACGCTGCCGGAAGAGGAAGGCTGCGGCTTAAGGACTGGACGCCGGAGCCGGCAGCGGAAATGGCGGAATGGCCAGGTAGCCGTCCACCATCCCGACGCTCAGGCGCGCCGCCTGGGCCAGGTCATGGCCCCACTGCAGCGCAGGGTGGCCAGCCGCCAGGAATTCGTCGTTATTGGAGGTTTTGGGGCGCAGCAGCCGCTGGTCCACCAGCGCATCCACATCCACCCACGCGCCCGCCTCGGTGGCGTAGCGGTAATGCAGGTAGGTGTAGGGCTGGCTCAGCGCGATGTCGCGGCTGCCCAGCCACTGGACAAGATCAGGCCGGTTCTTCTCGAGCCACTGCGCGCTGCTACCCCAGCGCTTGAGGCGCAGGCAGTCGGCGCGCACCGGGCTGCCCTGCGCAGCATCTTCCACCGTGACATCGCGCTGCGGCGCGCAAGCGCCAGCGCCTGCGGGAAACCCGCGAAATTCACCCGTGCGATTGGTCTGCACGCGCAACACAGCCAGCCATTCGCCTTGGGTGCCCCGCAGAGCCGCGGAGCGTGTTTCCAGCAGCGACCGCCCCGCCGGCACGGGCACAGCAGTGTCGGCGGCACCCAGGTCCTGCCATCCCCCGGGCGGAAGCACCAGGCGGGCACGCCCTACCGGGTATTCCGATTGAGGGGGCACCGTCAGGGGCGCGCAGGCCACTGTGAGTACCGCCAGTACACAGGGCAACAGACACCGGAGCGGCGAAATCATCAGAGTCATAAGGAGAAATGGCTTAGTACGGAGTGGGGTCAATCATCCCATGGCGACCGGGCCCGACTGCTCGAAGTCTCGTTGCAGCAATGGCCCGTTTCGACAGGCTGGCACCGCGTCATTTCAGGCCCAAAGCCCGGCTGGGACGCGCTACCTGACACCGTCCGGCGGAAGCTGACCGCGAGCTTACATGAAGAAATACTTATCGCTGTCGCGTTTGACTGATGTAGAGGGAACTACCCAGACAAACCAAGGGTTCACGAGCATTCGCGGGGCGAAGAGAACGTGAAAAAGCGCCCGGCTGCACAAGGCGGCAGGGCGCTAGGGCGCTGGCGGGGCGGGGTGATCAGTTGACCACTTGGGCAAGCGCTCCGGAGGCGTACTGCGCGGCGATGACCTGCAGGCTGTGGCCCTTGACCTTGGAGCCCTGGCCTTCGCAGCCGAACTCCAGGTAGCGCTGCTTGCACACGGCCTTGGCAGCCTCGCGGGCCGGCTTGAGCCACTCGCGGGCGTCGAACTTGTCGGGGTTCTCGAACAGGAACTTGCGCACGGCGCCCGTCATGGCCAGACGGATGTCGGTGTCAATGTTGATCTTGCGCACGCCGTGCTTGATGGCTTCCTGGATCTCCTCGACCGGCACGCCGTAGGTTTCCTTCATCTTGCCGCCGTACTGGTTGATGATGGCCAGCAGCTCGGCCGGAACCGACGAGGAGCCGTGCATGACCAGGTGGGTGTTGGGGATGCGCTTGTGGATTTCCTTGACGCGGCTGATGGCCAGGATGTCGCCCGTGGGCTTGCGGCTGAACTTGTAGGCGCCGTGGCTGGTACCGATGGCGATTGCCAGCGCGTCCAGCTGAGTGGCCTTCACGAACGTAGCGGCTTCCTCGGGGTCGGTCAGCATCTGGCTGTGGTCGAGCTTGCCCACGGCGCCGATGCCGTCTTCCTCGCCGGCGTCACCGGTTTCCAGGTTGCCCAGGCAACCCAGCTCGCCTTCGACCGTCACGCCCACCTTGTGGGCCATGTCCACGACCTTGCGTGTCACTTCCACGTTGTATTCAAAGCTCGACGGCGTCTTGCCGTCTTCCATCAGCGAGCCGTCCATCATCACCGAGCCAAAGCCCAGGTCAATGGCGCCCTGGCAAATCTTGGGCGACGTGCCGTGATCCTGGTGCATCACCAGGGGAATGTGCGGGAAGGCTTCCACGGCAGCCTGGATCAGGTGCTTGATGAAGGGCTCGCCCGCGTACTTGCGCGCACCGGCGCTCGCCTGCAGGATCACCGGCGCGCCTACTTCGTCAGCAGCAGCCATGACCGCCTGCACCTGCTCCAGGTTGTTGACGTTGAAGGCAGGAATGCCATAGCCGTTGCTGGCAGCATGGTCGAGCAGTTCGCGCATCGAAACGAGGGGCATGGTCGTAAGGTCCGGTGGGAGGGTTGAAAAACGGAGCAGCCGACGCGTGAGGGTAGCGCGCCGGCACCGGCTCCTGCGGCCGTAACCGCGTTGTAACCCGCAATTTTAACCGGCGGCCCGCGAAGGCGATGCAGGCAAATCCAGCCGGAAGCAGGTCGTAAAAGTCGGACCCGGCGCGACCGGCGCGAACCTGCCGCCATGCAGGTCGGCCACCCGGCGCAGGATTTCATGCCCCAGGTGCAGACTGTCCACCGGACGCTGCACGGGTACAGCCGCCTCGCCAGCCAGGGCGCGCCCGCCGTCGTCCGACACCAGCAGCCAGGCCCCCAGCTGTGGCGTCTCACCCACCTCGACGGCAATGCGGGTGCCTTGTGGAGTGTGTTTGAGCGCGTTTTCCAGCAGATTCCGCACCGCGATGTCCAGAAGCACCGCATGGCCTTGCACCATCACCCCCTGCGAGGCCACTACCGACACGTCATCACCTCGCTGCCAGGCGGCCTGGGCGTAATCTGCACAGACATCGCGCACCAGGGCCGAAAGGTCTACCGGCGCCTTGGCCTCGTGCAGCTCGGCCCGGCTGGCCCGGGCCAGTGCCAGCAGCTGGTTGAGTACATGTCCGGCACGCAGGGCATCCTGGCCAATGCGTGCCACGGCCGCGGTGCGGGCGGCAGCGTCCAGTTCACCTTCCAGCGCACGGGCCTGCAAGGCGATGGATGAAAGCGGCGTACGCAGCTCGTGGGCCACTTCGTTGGCCAGTCGCCGCTCACGGACCATGGCCTCATGCTGGCGATCCAGCAACGTGTTGATCGATGCCACCACCGACGCAAACTCGCTCCAGGAATGCCGGACTGCCAGACGCTGGGCGCTGGCGGGGTCCAGCGCCGCCACATCGGCCGACAGGGCATACAGCGGGCGCAGGCCGCGCCACAGAGCCAGCCCGAGCGCCAGCGCCACCACGGGCAAAAGCCAAAGGCCGGGCTCGATCATCTGCTCGGCAATGTCTTGTGCAAGCTCGTCGCGCTCATGCAGTTCCACCAGCACCATGATCTTGCGGGTATGGGCAGCATCCCACTGCGAGAACGTGCGCCACACGGTGGCAGGCGCCCCCAGAGTGATGTTGGCAAAGCCTTCGGCCGCAGCAAACGGCGGCAGCGGCGCCCTGCCGCTTCGGGTCAGCAGCACGCCCTGGGCATCCCACTGCACCACGCTCAGCGACTGCTGGTAGTCGTGCGCCTTGAGCCAGGGAGTGGCCGCGCGCTCGGTCAACCGAGCTTCCGGCCCGGCTTCGGCCGTCCGCAGATTCAGGAGCAGCGCGGCGACGCTGGCCAGATGTCCGTCGGTCAGCTCGTCAGCCTCGTGCACGCCGGTCTGGTAGCCGACCAACACAAAACTGGCCCACACCAGGGCGAGTGCGCCCAGCGACCACAGCATGAGCTGCCGCGTGAGCGACGGCCGGCGGCCGCGTTCAGGCAGGAAAGGCGCGGTGCCACTCATGTCAGCCTGTCTTCCTGCGGCATGAAGTAACCGACGCCACGCATCGTCTGGATGCACGCGCTGCCCAGCTTGCGCCGCAGGTGATGGATGTGCACCTCCACGGCATTGCTCTCGATGGCAGCATCCCAGCTGTACAGGCGCTCTTCGATCTGCTGGCGCGACAGCACCCGGCCCCGCGCCTCCAGCAGTACCAGCAGCACCGAAAACTCGCGCGGCGACAGGTCCACGGGCTGCCCGCCGTGGCGCAGCGTGCGGGCTGCCGGGTCGAGCTCGATGTCTCGATAGCGGATCACTGGCGACGCGCGCCCGGCTGCCCGGCGCAGCAGGGCGCGCAGACGGGCGTCAAGTTCGTCCACGTCAAAGGGCTTGGCCAGGTAGTCGTCGGCACCTTCGTCCAGCCCGGCAATGCGCTGGTGTACCTGGTCGCGCGCCGTCACGATCAGCACCGGCGTCGCGGGGTCGGGCAGGGCCGGGGTCGCGCCGCTTTGCCCCGGACTCAGACGCAGGCGCCGCAGCAGTTCGGTTCCGTCTCCATCGACCAGCCCCAGGTCGAGCAGCACGGCATCGAACCGCTCGGCACGCAGGGCGCTCCACGCCGTGGCCACACCGTCACTCAGATCCACCGCGTAGCCGCGATGCTGCAGGTTGGCGCGCAGGCCGCTGGCTATGCCGGGATCGTCTTCCACCACGAGGATTCGCATGCCTGCATTGTCGCAGCGCAGGCGCGCTGGCGGAGCCCGTCGCGCCGGGCCAGCCCATGGCGCCATTAAGACGGCGTTAAGTCCGGCCGCCTATCGTGCGTCCATGCTCTCCACACCCGCATCCGTCACGCCACGCCCACCACCTCACATCCAGGAACGACGCCGCTGGCTGGTCTGGACACTGGCACTGCTCGCGTGCGTGGTGCTTTGGGATACCGCTGGCCAGGACATGGCCCTGGCGCAGCTGTTCGGCTCGTCCAACGGTTTCCCGATGCGGGAGCAGTGGTTCTTCGTGCAGGTACTGCATGAAGGTGCCCGCCGGCTGGGGTGGCTGCTGGTGCTGTTGCTGACCCTGAGCGTCTGGTGGCCGCGCGGGGTGCTGCGCAAGCTCGACACCAGCGAGCGGCTGCAGATGGCAGTGAGCGCGCTGGTGGCGCTGGCCGTGGTCAGCGTGGGCAAGAACCTCAGCGCCACCAGTTGTCCGTGGGACATCACACAGTTCGGCGGCGTGGCCCGCCACGTGTCGCACTGGGCCCTGGGCGTGCTGGACGGGGGGGGAGGCCGCTGTTTTCCAGCCGGCCATGCATCGGCGGGCTTCGCTTTTCTCGGCGGCTATTTCGCCCTGCGCCGCCAGGCACCCGTGGCGGCCCGCTGGTGGCTGGCAGGGGCACTGCTGGCGGGATTCATCCTGGGCGGAGCCCAGCAGGTACGCGGAGCCCATTTCATGAGCCACACGCTCTGGACGGGCTGGCTGTGCTGGACCACCGGGTGGCTGTGCCACATGGCAGCGCAATCACTGCGCCCGCGCTTCCACGGCCTTGAGAACAACGGCAACCCCTCGGGGAGCACGCATGCTTGAACTGGACCTGGCGGTTTTTCACCTCGTCAATGCCGATGCCACCACCGCACCAGCCGTGCTGACGGCGGCACGATGGATTTCTCAGCAGCTCCCCATCGCAGCCGGCGGCGCGCTGCTGGGTGGGTTGTTCTTCGGCAACCCAGGCCAGCGCCGCGCTATCGCGCAGGCCCTGGTTTCGATGGCTGTCGCCTGGATCAGTGTGCAATGGCTGCGGCACGCCGTGCCGGCGCAGCGTCCGGCGCAGCGTCCGGCGCAGCTGGGCATGGGAGTGCAGTGGATCGAACATGCCGCCCGTGCCGGTTTCCCCAGCATGCACGCCGCTGCGGCGGCCGCCCTGGCGGCGAGCCTCGCGCGCAGGCCGGTTGCCGGGCTGGGCGCACTGGCGGTGGCCAGCGCAGCGTTGATGATGTGGAGCCGGGTGTGCCTGGGCGTGCATTTCCCGTCCGATGTCGTGGCAGGCCTGCTCACCGGCATGCTCGCCGCTGCCGCAGTGCACGGGGCCATCCGAGCGGTGGGTCGTCTGCCGGGCGTGCAATCTGCGATGCAGCGTCAGGCCCAGGCCAGGGCGCACTGACCCTGCACACCCCGGCCCCGGCGTTCGCTCAGCTCGCCACGCAGATCTTGAGCATGTTGGTGCCGCCGGGGGCACCCATGGGCTCGCCGCAGGTGATGGCGTAGACATCGCCCTTTTGGACGATGTTGCGGCTCTTGAGGTGCCGCTCGGCCTGCTCCAGCGCGGTGTCGCGGTCGGCGCTGGTGTCCATCAGCAGGGGGCGCACGTTGCGGTACATGGCCATCTTGCGCTGCGTGGCCACCTTGGGCGTCAGGGCGTAGATGGGGATGTCGATGCTGTGGCGACTCATCCACAGCGCCGTGGCGCCGCTGTCGGTCATGGCCACGATGGCCTTGGCGCCCAGGTGGTGGGCCGTGAACAGCGCGCCCATGGCGATGGACTGGTCGATGCGGCCAAACGTCTGGCCCGTGAAGTCGGCATCCAGGTGGTGGTCTTCCGCGGCCTCGGCGGCAGCGCAGATGGTGGCCATCTCTTCCACGGTTTCCAGCGGGTAGCGGCCGGCGGCGGTCTCGGCACTGAGCATCACCGCGTCGGTCCCGTCGAGCACGGCGTTGGCCACGTCGCTCACCTCGGCGCGCGTGGGCACGGGCGCGGTGATCATGCTTTCCATCATCTGCGTGGCGGTGATCACGACCTTGTCGAGTACGCGCGCCATGCGGATCATTTTTTTCTGCAAGGCAGGCACGGCGGCATTACCCACCTCCACCGCCAGATCGCCACGCGCGACCATGATGCCGTCGGAAACGCGCAGGATGGCTTCCAGGTGCGGGATGGCTTCGGCGCGTTCGATCTTGGCGATCAGGCCGGGCTTGTGGCGGTACTCTGAGGCAGCCACGTTGCACAGCTGGCGCGCCATTTCCATGTCGGTCGCGTTCTTGGGGAAACTCACCGCCACATAGTCGGCCTGGAAGCTCATCGCCGTGCGGATGTCTTCCATGTCCTTGGCCGTCAGCGCCGGCGCCGTCAGGCCACCGCCCTTTTTGTTGATGCCCTTGTTGTTGGACAGTTCTCCACCGATCTTCACGGTGGTGTGCACCTCCTCGCCGCGCACGGCGTCGACCGTCAGCACGATGAGGCCGTCGTTGAGCAGCAGCAGGTCGCCGGCCTTCACGTCGCGGGGCAGCTCCTTGTAGTCCAGGCCCACGCCGTTGATGTCGCCCGGCTCGGTGCGCGACGCGTCGAGCACGAATTTCGCACCTGACTCCAGCTGTACCTTGCCGTCGGCAAACTTGCCCACGCGGATCTTGGGGCCCTGCAGGTCGGCCATGATGGCCACCTCGCGTCCGGCGCGCTGGGCTGCGGCGCGCACCGTGGCAGCCCGGTCGATGTGGTCCTGCGCCTTGCCGTGGCTGAAGTTCAGGCGCACCACGTTCACCCCCGCGCGAATCATGGCCTCCAGCAGCGCCGGGTCGCTGGAGGCGGGGCCCAGGGTGGCAACGATCTTGGTGGCGCGGCGTGTTGGCATGTCTTGTCTCTTTCGGTAGTTTTGTAATCGGGTTTCCAATTCTCACACGATGCGGTTACATGCCCGTTACCACTGCGCGATCACCCCCGGGCGAGCGCGCTGGCCTGTAACGGGAACCGCACAGCGCTGCCCGATCACATCCAGGGTGTCGAAAGGGCGTGGGCCAGCACATGGGCGGTGATGGCGGCCTCCAGTCCGCGGCGGGCAAACAGCCACCCGGCCAGCAGCCCGAAAGCGGTGTTACCGACCAGCACGAACAGCACCACCGGCATGGTCAGCGAGCCGGCCATCGCCTGCGCCGCGGGCAGGTGCCCCAGCGCAAAGAGCAATGCACTCGCAACGATTGCCATGGCCACGAGTCCGCGGCCCGGCGTACCCCGGCCTCGCTGGACAAGGCGCCACGCCCCCCAAAGCACCAACGTCATCACACCCCAGCGCACGAGCAGCTCCTCCGTGACGCCGCCATACAGCAGCTTCACCAGCACGGTGACCACATCACCGCCGGCTTCCGCGGGCCGCAGCGACTCGGGGGCGATCGCGGACAGCATGAACAGCCACGCTGCTCCGGCGAGGCCGCCCCACGCCCCGGGCACCAGCCAGCGCGACACATGCACCCGGGTGCCGGAGACGCCTGACAGCCACGCAGCCAGGACGGGCGCACCCAGCCCCACCCTGGGGGCCAGCAGCACCCCCGCCGCCACAGCCAGCGCCAGCATCACGGCCGTCTGCAGCCCGCTGAGGAACAGCACCGCCCACAGCGGCAGCGGCAGCAGCGCCTGGCTGGCGGCCAGCGGGGGCAGCAATGCCCACACCACGGCCACGACGCCCGGCATGCCCAGCAACCACAGGGCCACGCCCAGGCGCCAGCGCCCGGGCTGCGGCAAGTCGGGGGTTTCTGGCACTGCTGCGGAAGATTCGGCGCCGCGGGCGTGCGCGTCCATGTCTGGCGGGGGTGGCATGCCGTGGCAGCGCCGTCAGCCGCGCATCAGCGCTTCGATCTCATCGGCCTGGACGGGTACGCCGCGCGTGATCAGCTCGCAGCCGGACCCGGTGACGATGGCGTCATCCTCGATGCGGATGCCGATGTTGTGGAACTGCTCGGGAACGCCCGGCGCAGGGCGCACGTAGATGCCGGGCTCGATGGTGAGCACCATGCCGGGCCGCAGCACCCGGCTGGGACGGTTGGTGATGGTTTCGCCCGACAGCGGGTCCTTGCGCTCGCTGGTCTGGCCCACCTCGCCAGGCTCCACGTAGCTGCCGCAGTCGTGCACGTCCATGCCCAGCCAGTG
>LNFM01002195.1_pt1 | contig 52564 bp, 56 predicted proteins | sample 596031 | NCBI WGS metagenome assembly LNFM01 (sample SAMN04254537, study PRJNA301005) | activated carbon metagenome | isolation source: dual media filters at the Ann Arbor, Michigan drinking water treatment plant | place: USA: Ann Arbor | reverse complement strand
CGGCTCTACTTCGACAACAGCCTCATCGCCCGCGTCAGCCCGTCGAGTGACAGCGGGAACATCCGGCCACCGATGATCTGGTTGATGAGGCTGATCGACTGACGGTACTGCCACAGTCCCTCGGGCTCGGGGTTGATCCAGGCGTGCTTGGGAAAGTGCGCAGCAAATCGCTGCAGCCACACGGCGCCGGCCTCGGCGTTGTTGTGCTCGACGCTGCCGCCGGGCTGCAGGATCTCGTACGGGCTCATGGTGGCGTCGCCGACGAAGATTAGCCGCCAGTCCGGGTTGTACTTGCGCAGCACGTCCCAGGTGTCGAACTTCTCGGCAAAGCGGCGGCGGTTGTTGCGCCACACGTATTCATAGACGCAGTTGTGAAAGTAGTAGAACTCGAGGTGCTTGAGTTCGCTCTTGGAAGCCGAGAACAACTCCTCCACGCGCTTGATGTGCTCGTCCATGGTTCCGCCGACATCGAGCAGCATCAGCACCTTCACGGCGTTGTGTCGCTCGGGCACCATCTTGATGTCGAGCCAGCCAGCGTTGCGCGCGGTGCTGGCGATGGTGTCGGGCAGGTCGAGTTCCAAGTCGGCGCCCTGACGTGCAAAGCGACGCAGGCGGCGCAATGCGACCTTGATGTTGCGCGTGCCCAGTTCTACCTCGTCGTCGTAGTCGCGGTAGCTGCGCGCTTCCCAGACCTTGATCGCGCTCTTGCCACCGGCGCTCTTGCCGCCGATGCGAATCCCCTCCGGATGCTTGCCGCCGGTGCCGAACGGCGAGGTGCCGCCGCTGCCGATCCACTTGCTGCCGCCGTGGTGCGCCTCGTTCTGTTCTTCAAGCCGCTTGCGGAATTCCTCCATCAGCTTGTCGAAGCCGAGCTTCTCCAGCCGCGCCAGTTCTTCCGGGGTGAACTCGCGTTCGAGCAGCGCCTTGAACCACTCGTCCGGAATTTCCTTGGTGATGTCGAGCGTGGTGGTGATGCCGTTGAAATACTCGCCGAAGGCGCGGTCGAACTTGTCGTAGTGCGACTCGTCCTTGACCATCGTGGCGCGCGCCAGGAAGTAGAACTCGTCGATCGACGGAGCGATGACATCGCCCTTGATGGCCTCCAGCAGCGTCAGCAACTCGTTGATCGAAACCGGAAGTCGGGCCGCGCGCAGGTGATAGAAGAAGTTGATCAGCATGGCGTCAGGCCCTCCAGCGCGGATCGTTGCGCTGCGCGGGCGGCGGCGGTTGCGCGTCATCCACCCGCGGCAGTGCGTCGTCAACGTGCAGCCATGGCAGCCGGTCGGCGGTGCAGATGTGCACCGCGGGTGCGATCTCGGCGGCCCGATCGACGGCGCCAAGATGGACCGACACGAACTCCCAGCGCGCCGGATCGACGCTGCGCGAGAACATCGCCGTGCCGCACTGCGGGCAGAAGCCCCGCTCGAACTCGGCCGAGGTGGCGATGAAGCGGGGCGAGCCCTGGGTCACGGCAAAGCCTTCACGCGGCGTGTTCGCATACGCCATCAGCGCCGCGCCGGACGAACGCCGGCAGATCGAGCAATGACAGTACCCGCTGTCATGCACGTCGGTGAAGCGAAAGCGGACCGCGCCGCAGAAGCAGCCTCCGTCGAAGCAGCCTCGGTACAGCATCAGCGGCTGCGTTCCAGTTGCCAGGCCAGGTGTGACTTCACGTCTGGCCACTCGGCGGCGGTGATGCTGTACATCACCGTATCTCGGACGGTGCCGTCGCGGCGCAGCGCGTGGTGGCGGATCACGCCGTCCTTGCGTGCGCCGAGCCGTTCGATGGCCCGCTGCGAGGCGAAATTCATGTGGTCGGTGCGCAGGCCGACCACCTGGCAGCCGAGCGCCTCGAACGCGTGCCCGAGCAGCAGCAGCTTGGTCTCGGTATTGATGGCACTGCGCTGCACCCGCTGCGCGTACCACGTGTAGCCGATCTCCACCCGATCGACGGCGATGACGATGTCGTGATATCGGGTGCAGCCGACCACGCGGCCGCTGGCGTTTTCACGCACGACGAACGGCAGCATCGAGCCGTCGTGCTGGCCCATCAGCGCATTGGCGATGTAAATGGCGGTCTGATCGGGTTCGGGCACCGAGGTCACGCGCAGGCGCCACAACGCGCCGTCAGCCGCGGCCTCCTGCAGATCGGGCTCGTGTTCCGCATGCAGCGGTTCCAGCCGCAGGTGGCGACCGTACAGCGTCACGGGCTCGGGCTTCTTCATCACGCGGACCGACGCTAGCGGTTGTGGCGGGCCATGAACACCAGGCGCTCGAATAGGTGCATGTCCTGTTCGTTCTTGAGCAAGGCGCCGGCCAGCGGTGGGACGAACAGCTTGTCGTCCTTGGCGCGCAGCGCGTCGGCCGGGATCTGTTCGGCCACCAGCAACTTGAGCCAGTCGAGCAATTCAGAGGTGGAGGGCTTCTTCTTCAGGCCCGGCAACTCGCGGATCTGGAAGAACGCCGCCATCGCATTGGCCAGCAACTCGGCGCGCAGCTTGGGAAAGTGCACGTCGACGATCGCCTGCATCGTCGCCTGGTCGGGGAAGCGGATGTAGTGGAAGAAACAGCGGCGCAGGAAGGCGTCGGGCAGTTCCTTCTCGTTGTTCGAGGTGATCACCACCAGCGGCTTGTGGCGCGCGCGAATCGTCTGGCGGGTCTCGTAGACGTAGAACTCCATGCGGTCGAGTTCGCGCAGCAGGTCGTTGGGGAACTCGATGTCGGCCTTGTCGATCTCGTCGATCAGCAGGACAGTGGGTTCCTCCGCGGTGAACGCCTGCCACAGCACGCCTTGGACGATGTAGTTGTGGATGTCCTTGACGCGTTCCGACCCGACCACATCAGCCAGCTGGCTGTCGCGCAGGCGACTGACCGCGTCGTACTCGTACAGGCCCTGCTGCGCCTTGGTCGTGCTCTTGATGTGCCAGGACAGCAGCGGCATGGACAGTGCACGCGCCACTTCCTCGGCGAGCATCGTCTTGCCGGTGCCGGGTTCGCCCTTGATGAGGAGCGGCCGCTGCAGCGTGAGCGCCGCGTTGACCGCGAGCTTGAGGTCGTCGGTGGCAACGTAGGAATCGGAACCTTGGAATCGGCGCATGGGGAGGCGGGGGCAGGGTCTGAGGTGGCGATGCGCGCCGCGCTAAGCGGTGCGCGCCTATAGCGCTGAACGTGGCGAAACGAGTATACGCAGCGCAAACTTCGCGTGCCTCTGGGCTAGAATCCGCGTCGTTTTTGCCTTCGCTCAACCCGCGCGCCGGCTTGGTGTCGGTGATTTCTTCAGTCGCGGCTCACACCCTTGAATCTTCTCTTGGATCGCCACTCATGATGAACACCAGGACCTGGATCGCGGCGGCGGCAGCCTTGATGCCGCTGGCAGCACTGGCCCAGCAACCGGCGGCCCCGGCGGCGGCAGCCGCAGGCGCGCCGAAGGCGGTCAACGTCTCGATGTGCACCGGCTGCCACACGATTCCCGGCTATCAATCATCGTTCCCGAGGGTGTATCGGGTGCCGATGATCTCCGGCCAGTCGGCCAAGTATCTGGAAGCCGCGCTGTTGGCGTATCGCAAGGGCGAGCGCAACCATCCGACCATGCGTGCGATTGCCATGGGTCTGGACGATGCTGAGATCGCGGCGCTGGCCGCCTATTACGCTGCCCGCGGCAGCGATGCAACCAAGTAGGGGCGCGAGGATGATGACCTTTGTGAAACTAGCCGCCGCGGTCGCTCTGTCTGCAGCGATGCTGGGCGCCCATGCCGCCGACCTGCAGGCGGGCCAGAAGATCGCCGACGCCCAGTGCGCCGCCTGTCATGGCAAGGACTTCAAGTCGCCGATCGATCCCAGCTATCCGAAGCTGGCCGGGCAGTACGCCGACTATCTAGTGCAGACGTTGATCGCTTACCAGCGCGGCGACCGCAAGAACCCGATCATGGCGGGGCTGGCCAAGCCGCTGTCGCGGCAGGACATCATCAATCTGGCGGCCTACTTCGAGTCGCTTCCCGGTCCGCTGTCGCACCGGCGCTAGCAGGTCAGCGGTTGAAACAAAGGGGCGCGCGGCGCCCCTTGTGCTTTCTGTCGACGTCTCGGCAAGCCGACGCTAAGACGTGGCGCGCCGCCGCAGGCACTCGATATAGGCGTCGTTAATGGCCTGAGGGTCGGCTGGCAGCACGCCCCGCTGCGACTCCCACAGCACCCGCCCCAGGCATTCCATCGCTTCGTGCACGGCGTCGTGCTCGCTGCCGGCGCGCGCGGCCAGCTGCATGAAGACCGCCCGGATGCCGGGCGGCTGATCGATCGACAACTGTTCTTCGATCGCCAGGTGCATCGACAGGTGCAGGAACGGGTTGCTCTGGCCGCGCTCGACCGAGAAGTCGGCGGTGACCGCGCTGTCGGCATCTTCCAGCAGCGCGTGGTATTCGGGATGCACGTCGACCCACTTCAGCGCGGTCGCCTCGAGCGGCGTCAGCACCTCGCCGGCGCGGCGCTTGCGCCAAGCGTCGCAGAAAAAGCGGCGCACCTCGTCGCGGCTGGGGTTGAACACCGGTTGATCCGTCTCAGGCGGCCTGCGCCGTGGTCTTGGGGCGGAACTCGCACCAGGTGCTGATCGTGCAGCGCCAGCACTCGGGCTTGCGTGCCTTGCACACATAGCGTCCGTGCAGGATCAGCCAGTGATGCGCATCCTGGCGGAACTCGTCCGGTACGAACTTCAGCAGCTTGCGCTCGACCTCGTCGACATCCTTGCCGGGCGCGATGCCGGTGCGGTTGGCGACACGGAAAATGTGCGTGTCCACCGCGATCGTCGGTTCGCCGAACGCGGTATTGAGGACCACATTGGCTGTCTTGCGGCCGACGCCGGGCAGCGCCTCGAGTGCCTCCCGATCGCGCGGCACCGCGCCGCTGTGCTGCTCCATCAGCATGTGGCACAAGCCGATGACGTTCTTCGCCTTGGTGCGGTACAGGCCGATGGTCTGGATGTACGGCGTCAGGCCGGCTTCGCCCAGCGCGAGAATCTTCGCCGGTGTGTCGGCGACCGCGAACAGCTTGGCGGTGGCGAGGTTCACGCTCTTGTCGGTCGCCTGAGCCGACAGCACCACCGCGACCAGCAGCTCGAAGGGCGTGCGATACGCGAGTTCGGTGGTCGGGTGCGGATTGGCACGGCGCCAGGTCTCGAACATCGCGCGCCGCTTGTCGGCATTCATGGGTTTGCTCCAGATGGCGACGGCGCGACGGCGGCGCGACGCGCGCGCGCGCGTTCCATCGCTGCCTGCACGACTGCCTTCTTCTGCTCGATCTGCTGATGCGTGAGATCGTCACGTTCATCGAGTTCGCGCAGCTTGGACACCGCCTTGGCGGCCAGGCGCTGCTCGTTGTCGAGCTTGTCCTGCGCCAGCCGCGCCTTGCGCTGATGAAACCGCACGCGCGCCACGGCGGCGTCTTCGCTCGTCCAGGCGCGCGGCGGATCGACGTCGATCATGGCGATGCAGTCCATCGGGCAGGGCGCCACGCACAGGTCGCAGCCGGTACACACCTGCGGCAGCACGGTATGCATGCGTTTGGTGGCGCCGATGATGGCGTCGACCGGGCAGGCCTGGATGCACAGCGTGCAGCCGATGCACAGCGCTTCGTCGATCCGAGCGACGCGCAGCAGTTGCTCGGTCCCGTGGTTGGCATCGAGCGGCAGCGGCGCGCGGCCAAGCAGCGCGGCCAGTTTGGCGATGCCTTGCGCGCCGCCCGGCGGGCACTGATTGATCTGCGCGGTGCCCGCGGCGATTGCCTCGGCGTACGGTCGACACCCGGCATAGCCGCATTTCGTGCACTGCGTTTGCGGCAGAAGGGCGTCGATGCGGTCGGCAACGTTCATGTGCCGATTATCCCAGCTGCGTAGCCGCTGCCGGTCCGGCGAGCCCCCGGCCGCGCGAGCGCGCGACCTAACGTCTCAGGCGCTGGCGCGGATGAAATCGCGGATCTGCGGATAGATCATTTCGCGCCAACGGCGCCCGGAAAAGATGCCGTAGTGGCCCACGCCCATCGCGGTCAGGTGCTTCTGCTTGGACTTCGGAACGTTCACGCACAGGTCATGTGCCGCCTGCGTCTGACCGCTGCCCGAGATGTCGTCCAGTTCGCCTTCGATGGTGAAGAGCGCCACCGACTTGATGTCTTCGGGCGCAACGCGCACGCCCTTGACGTACCAGGTGCCATTGGGCAGGCGATGCTCCTGGAACACGATCTTGATCGTGTCCAGGTAATACTCGGACGGCAGGTCGAGCACGGCGTTGTACTCGTCATAGAAGCGGCGATGCGCCTCGACGTCGTCCTGGTCGCCCTTCACGAGATCCAGGTAGTAGTCGTAGTGCGAGTTCATGTGGCGGTCCGGGTTCATCGCCACGAAGCCGGCGTGCTGCAGGAAGCCCGGGTACACCTTGCGCAGGTAGCCCGGGTACTGCGACGGCACCTTGAAAATCACGTTGTTCTCGAACCAGTCGAACGGCTTCTTCTTTGCGAGCGCGTTGACCTGGGTCGGATTGCGTCGCGTGTCGATCGGCCCGCCCATCATCGTCATCGAGCGAGGCAGCTTCGAATCCTTGGTCGTGCTCATCAAGGAAACCGCGGCAAGCACCGGCACGGTGGGCTGGCACACCGAGATGACGTGCACGTCCGGCCCCAGGTGCTGGATGAACTCGATCACGTAGGCGACGTAGTCGTCCAGGTGAAACGGTCCGGCCGACAGCGGCACGAGCTTGGCGTCGGTCCAGTCGGTGATGTAGACGTCGTGGTCGGGCAGCATCGCGCGCACGGTGTCGCGCAGCAGGGTCGCGTAATGCCCGGACAGCGGGGCCACCACGAGGACCTTGGGATCGGTAGCGCGGACGGCCAGTGCCTTGGGCAACTGACGGGCGAAGTGCAGCAGCGTGCAGAACGGCTTGACGACCGTCTTTTCCTCGACGACTGCCACCTCGACGTCTTTGACGGTCGTCGCGTGCAGGCCGAACTCGGGCTTGTCGTAGTGCTTGCCCAGTCGGTGGAGCAGGTCGTAGCCGGCCGCCAGGCGGCGCGCGAAGGGCGTGTACGACAGCGGGCTGTAAGGCGAAGAAAACAGCTCCGATGAAGCCTGCGCCCATAACGACAGCGGGTTCATCAACTTCCGCTGAATGTCATGCAAGTGATAAAGCAACGCAGTTCTCCCGTTCCAGACGAGCGCGGCGCCGAGGAGTGATCCGGTACCGCAAGATCATGTTCCGTACGAGAAAGACCGGACGCACGAACCGGGGCAGTGTATCTCCCCCGGCAATCAGTGAACCACGGAAGTTGCTGGCAGTGTCCCCAGAGTTGGCGCCGTGTTGCCGATCAGCGCCGCAGCCGCCGCATAAGCGGCTGCTGAACTCGAACATTGCGGAAAACGGGACGTCGTCGGGGGCAGCCGGCGTGCGCTAGCGCTCCAGGTACTGCATCTTGACGCGGACGTCCTTCCACTCGTCGGCATCGGCCGGATGCGGCTTCATGCGAGTGATCGATGGCCAGTTCTTGGCCAGCTCGATGTTCAGCGGGATGAAGTGGCGCTGGTCCTCGGGCACGTCTTCCTCGGCGTAAATCGCATTGACCGGGCACTCGGGGATGCACACCGCGCAGTCGATGCACTCATCCGGGTCGATGGTGAGGAAGTTCGGTCCCTCACGAAAGCAGTCCACCGGGCAGACATCGACGCAGTCGGTGTATTTGCACTTGATGCAGGGTTCGGTGACGACGTGTGTCATGGCGGGGTTGTGCGTAGGGAGGCTCAGGAAGGCAAGCCGACGCCGGCTATTCTATCGCGCCGCGTCATCCCGTTCCGACGCGAAACCCATGGCCATACGAGGGATCGGATGATCGAAAAACTGCTCCTATCTAGGCAGCGTCGGCAAATGCTCGCCGCCGCGGCAGCCGGTGCCGTGCTTCCGGCCGTGCACGCTCAGGGCAAGGCGGTCACAGGCAAGCCCATCCGCGTCGGCGAAATCAACAGCTACTCGACGATTCCGCAGTTCCTGGTGCCGTACCGCAAAGCCTGGGAACTCGCGGTCGACGAGGTCAACGCTGCCGGCGGCCTGCTCGGCCGTCCGCTGCAGGTGATCGCGCGCGACGACGCGGGCAAGCCCGACGACGCGATCCGCCATGCCACCGAACTGGTGTCGAGCGAGAAGGTCGATCTGCTGGCCGGCACGTTCCTGTCGAATGTCGGCCTCGCCGTCGCCGACTTCGCGCTGCGCAACCGCACCCTGTTCCTGGCCAGCGAGCCGCTCACCGATGCCCTGGTGTGGGAGAAGGGCAACCGCTACACGTTTCGCCTGCGCGCCAGCACCTACATGCAGAGCGCGATGCTGGTCGACGAGGCGGCCAAGCTGCCCGTCAAACGTTGGGTCACGATCGCCCCCAACTACGAGTACGGCCAGAGCGCGGTGGCGAGCTTCAAGGCGCTGCTGTCGGCGCGCCGGCCCGATGTGCAGTTCGTCGCCGAACAATGGCCGGCGCTCAACAAGCTCGAGGCAGGCAGCACGCTGCAGGCGGTCCTGTCCGCCCGGCCGGAGGCGATCTTCAATGTCACCTTCGGCGCCGACCTGGCGCGACTGGTGCGTGAAGGCAACCTGCGTGGCTTGTTCCCGCGCTTGCCGGTGGTGAGTCTGCTGTCCGGTGAGCCCGAGTACCTGGACGTGTTGCGCGACGAGACCCCGGATAACTGGACCGTCACCGGCTATCCGTGGGACCAGATCGCCACGCCCGAGCATGCGCGCTTCTTCAATGCCTACTACCGCCGCTTCAACGACTACCCGCGCCTGGGCTCGGTGGTGGGCTACGCGATGATCCAGGCAATCGCAGCGGCGATCACGCGCGCCAAGTCGACCGACACCGGCAAGCTCATCGGTGCGCTGCGTGGCCTGAACTTCACCTCGCCGTTCGGCCCGGTGACCTTCCGCGCGCTCGATCACCAGTCGACGATGGGCGCGTACGTCGGCAAGCTGGCGGTGCGGGCGGGCAAGGGCACGATGGTCGAGTGGCGCTATGCGGACGGAGCCAAGTTCCTGCCCGCCGATGCCGAGGTGAAGAAGCGCCGGCCGCCGGAGGCGTCGGCCTAATCGCACCCGGGCCGGCCGCCGCCCGGTGCGACACCGGCGTGTCATGTGCAAGTGACTGCGGGCGCCAGCGATCTTTAACGTTGCGCTTGCAGTAGGCTTGCGCGCCCAACGACCGACGCGCGACCACCCCGGCTCCCTTGGATCTCGTCCTGCCCCAGTTGCTGACCGGCCTGGCCTACGCATCGACGCTGTTCCTGGTCGCGGCGGGCCTGACCATCATCTTCGGCGTCACGCGCGTGGTGAATTTCGCGCACGGCTCGTTGTACATGCTGGGCGCCTACCTGGCCTACACGATCACTGCCGAGCTGCCGCGCACGCCGGTCGGCTTCTTCGGCGGCCTGCTGCTGGCCGGGGTGGTGGTTGCGATCATCGGCGTGGCGATCGAAGTGCTGATCCTGCGGCGCATCTATGCCGCGCCTGAGATCTTTCAACTGCTGGGCACCTTCGGCATCGTGCTCATCGTGCAGGACCTCGTGCTGTGGCTGTGGGGGCCGGAAGACCTCTTCGCGCCGCGCGCGCCCGGATTGTCGGGGGCGGTCGAGATCGCCGGTGCCTTCGTGCCGCAGTACGCGCTGTTCCTGCTGGCCGCCGGACCCGTGGTCTTCGTGCTGCTGTGGCTGCTGTTCCATCGCACGCAGTGGGGCGTCAACGTGCGCGCCGCCACGCAGGACGGTGAGATGGCGGAGGCGCTCGGTGTCGATCGCCGGCGCCTGTTCACCACGGTGTTCGCGCTCGGTGCTTTCTTAGCGGGACTGGGTGGGGCACTGCAGATCCCGCGCGAGTCGGTCACGCTACAGATGGATCTGGCCGTGATCGTCGAGGCGTTCGTGGTGGTGGTGGTGGGTGGCCTGGGATCGATCGGCGGCGCGCTGCTGGCGTCGATCCTGATCGGCCTGCTGCATGCGTTCGGCATCTGGCTGCTGCCGCAGTCGACGCTGGTGCTGGCGTTCCTGGCGATGGCGGTGGTGCTGGTGATCCGGCCCTATGGACTGCTTGGCCGCGCGCAGGTGATCGCCCGCGGCAGCGGCGAACTGCATGCGCCGTTCGTCGCTGCCGATGGTCGGCTCAAGCTCGTGGCGGCGGCGATGCTGGCCGCGGCTGCCAGTGCACCGCTGTGGGCCGGTGACTACCTGCTGGTGGTGCTGACCGACATCGCCATCCTGGCGGTGTTTGCGGCCAGCCTGCACTTCTTCATGGGCCTGGGCGGCATCACCTCGTTCGGCCACGCGGCGTTCTTCGGCGCCGGCGCCTATGCCGCCGCGCTGCTGGCGAAGTACGCGCAGGCCCCGTTCATCGCCGGGCTGATCGCCGGGCCGCTGGCGGCCGGTGCCGCCGCCCTGCTGTGCGGCTGGTTCGTGTTGCGTGCGCAAGGCGTGTACGCGGCGATGCTCACGCTCGCCTTCGCACAGATTCTTTGGTCGGGTGCCACCCAGTGGATCGACGTGACCGGTGGCGACAACGGCATCCTCGGCCTGTGGAACGGCCTGCCGTCCTGGCTCACCGAACGCAGCGCCTACTTCCTGCTCACGCTGGTGCTGGCGGTGGTGGCGCTGGCGCTGCTGCGGCGCGCGGCCTATGCGCCGTTCGGCGTGGCATTGCGCGCGGTGCGCGATGCCCGTGCCCGCGCGGAAGCCAGCGGCATCGATGCGCAGCGCGTGCAGTGGGCCGCGTTTGCCGCTGGCGGCTTGCTGGCCGGCCTGGCCGGCGTGCTCAACGCCTATCAGAAAGGTTCGGTGTTCCCGAACAGCCTGTCGATCGCGCAGTCGCTCGACGCTTTGGTGATGGTGCTGCTCGGCGGCCTGCAAACGCTGATCGGGCCGCTGCTGGGTGCTGCGGCGTACCACGCGCTGGCGGTGGAGCTGACGCGCGGCACCGACCACTGGCGCCTGGTGCTGGGGGTGGCGATCGTGCTGCTGGTGGTGGTGTTCCCGCAGGGGATCGCCGGCTTCCTGCGGGCGCGCTTCGAGCGGCCGGCAGCGTCGCGATGAGCCTGCTTGCCGTCACCGACGTTCACAAGCACTTCGACGGCGTGCGTGCTGTCGACGGCGTGAACTTTGCGCTCGCGGCGGGCGAGTTTGCCGCGCTGATCGGCCCCAATGGTGCCGGCAAGAGCACGTTGTTCGGTGTCGTGGCCGGTCAGCATCGCGCCTCAAGTGGTCGTGTGCTGTTCGACGGCCACAGCATCGACGGCTGGGCACCGGCGCGCCTGGCACGCGCCGGCATCGGCCGCACGTTCCAGACGTCGCTGGCCTGGGGCACGCTGACCGTGCGCGAGAACCTGCAACTGGCACTGGCCGCGCACGCCGGCGGCATCGTCAATGCGTGGACCCCGTTGCGCCGTCTGCATGGCGATGGTGCCGACACGCTGCTGGCGCGCGTGGGCCTGGCAGCGATGGCCGAGCGCGCTGCCGCCGACCTGCCATATCCCGACACCAAGCGGCTCGAATTGGCGATCGCGCTGTCAGGCAGCCCGCGCCTGCTGCTGATGGACGAGCCCACCGCCGGCATGGCTGCCGCCGAACGCTTTGCGCTGATGGACCTGGTGCGCGATCTGGTGCGGGACAGCGCCGCCGCGCGCCCGCTCACCGTGCTCTTCACCGAGCACAGCATGGAAGTGGTGTTCGGCTACGCGCAGCGGGTGCTGGTGATGGCGCGCGGCAAGCTGATCGCCGATGGCGCGCCCGAGGACGTGCGACGCGATCCAGCGGCGCAGGCAGCGTACTTCGGCGACATCGAGGAGGACGCGTGATCCCGCGGCTGGCGGTGCGACAGCTCGACGCCTGGCACGGCAAGGCGCAGACGCTGTTTGACGTCTCGTTCGCGGTCGAGCCGGGCGAGGTGGTGGCACTGGTCGGGCGCAATGGCGCCGGCAAGTCGAGCCTGCTCAAGGCGATCATGGGGCTCGCGCGCGCGCGTGGTGCAGTGGAACTGAACGGCGTGCCGCTGGAGTCGCTGCCGAGCTGGCGCCGGGCGCGGCTCGGATTGGGCTACGTGCCGGAAGACCGGCGCATCTTCACCGATCTGACGGTGCGCGAGAACCTGCAGATCGGCGCACAGGGTCGCGCGTTCGATCTCGCCGGCCTGCTCGAACTGTTCCCGAACCTGGCGCAGATGCTCGATCGCAGTGCTGCGCACATGAGCGGCGGTGAGCAGCAGATGCTGGCGGTGGCGCGCACGCTCGCGGCCGGGCCGCGCGTGGTGCTGCTCGACGAGCCGAGCGAGGGGATCGCCCCGCGCATCGTCGAGGCGCTGGCCGACGCCGTGCTCGCGCTCAAGGCGCAGGGCATGTCGGTGCTGCTGTCCGAGCAGAACGCGCGCTTCGTGGCAGGGGTCGCCGATCGCGCGCTGCTGATCGAGCGCGGCCAGATCGTCGATGCCGCGCGCCCGATCGAGCTGCTGCAGCCGACGCCGGCGATCCGTGCCGTGCTCGGCTTATGAAGATGCGGGCGCGCCGCGCCAGCAGTCGGTAGCATCCGGCATCGACCCCGCCCCGCGATCGCCACCCGCGCATGATCATCACCAGCCTGCTCGACACCGACCTGTACAAGTTCACGATGATGCAGGTGGTGCTGCATCACTTCCCGGGCGCGCAGGTGGAGTACCGCTTCAAGTGCCGTAACCCGGGCGTCGACTTGACGCCGTACGTCGACGAGGTGCGCGAGCAGATCGCCTGGCTGTGCACGCTGCGCTTCAAAGACAGCGAACTCGACTACCTGCGCGGCCTGCGCTTCATCAAGAGCGACTTCGTCGACTTTCTCGGCCTGTTCCAGCTCAACACCAAGTACATCACGGTCAAGAAGTCAGCCCGGGACAACGGCGAGATCGAGATCGTCATCAAGGGTCCGTGGCTGCACACGATCCTGTTCGAGATCCCGGTGCTGGCGATTGTCAACGAGGTGTATTTCCGCGCCACCCAGCGTGCGCCCGACTATGCCGAGGGGCGTAGCCGGCTGCGCGCCAAAATCGCGCAGATCACCGCCGATCCGCGGCTGGCCGATGGCGAAGGACCGAAGATCGCCGACTACGGCACCCGTCGCCGCTTTGCCCGGCTGTGGCATGACGAGGTGCTGATGACGCTGAAGGAGGCGTTCGGTGACCATCTGGCCGGCACCAGCAACGTCTACTACGCGATGAAGCACGGGCTGATCCCGCTTGGCACGATGGCGCACGAGTACCTGCAGGCCTGCCAGGCGCTCGGCCCTCGGCTGCGCGACTCGCAGACCTTCGGCTTCGAGATGTGGGCCAAGGAGTATCGCGGCGACCTGGGAATCGCGTTGAGCGATGTCTACGGCATGGACGCCTTCCTGCGCGACTTCGACATGTACTTCTGCAAGCTGTTCGACGGCGCACGTCATGACTCCGGCGACCCGATCTCCTGGGGCGAGCGGATGATCGCCCACTACGAGAAGAATCGCGTCGACCCGAAGACCAAGACGCTGGTGTTCTCCGATGCACTCACCTTTCCGCGCGTGGTCGAGCTGTACCTGCGCTTCCGCGACCGCACCCGCACCGCGTTCGGTGTCGGCACCAACCTCACCAACGACCTCGGCTACATGCCGCTGCAGATCGTTATCAAGATGGTCCGCTGCAACGGCCAGCCGGTCGCCAAGCTGTCGGACTCGCCCGAGAAGAACATGTGCGAGGACGAGGCCTATCTTGCCTACTTGAGGCAGGTGTTCGAGATCCAGCACTGAAGCTTCTGCGCGGCGCACGGCTGCGGTGCCGCCTGACATTGCCGAGCATGTGGGTCGGGCAACTGCTCATCGGTATGGCCATTGCCGCTGTCCTGCATCAACCATGATGCAGGAGGGCGACCATGAAATCAGAGCGAGACCTTCACCTTGTCCCAAGCCGACGGGCGGCGACCATCGCGTTGGCGATCGGCTTGACGGTCACCCAGGCCGCGGCTCAGCCGCAGAGTGACCGCAACGCACAACCTTCAGCACCGGTCGCCCCGACGCCGGGCGGGACCACCACGCCGCAACCGCAGGAAACCCGCGCGCAGCAGCCGGACATGCGCGTGAGCCAGCTGCTCGGCGCCGACGTGCGCAACGCGCAGGGCGACGACCTCGGCGAGATCCAGGAGTTGATGATCGACATGGACAGCCGGCAGGTGCGCTACGCGGTGCTGTCCTTCGGCGTGCTCGGCATGGGCGACAAGCTGTTCGCCTATCCGATCAGCGCCTTCGGGGCCGATCCTGCGCGCGGGACCTTGGTCCTGAACGTACCGCGCGATCGGCTGTCCGAATCGCCCGGCTTCGACCGCGACCGCTACCCGGCGGTCACTGACCGTTCTTGGTGGCAGCGCATCGACCAGATGTTCCGTAGCGGCAACGAGCGTTCCGCGGCCGAAGCACAACGGCTGGCGCGCGCCAGCGAACTCGTCGACGAGGACATCGAGCTGGCCAATGGTGAGGACGTCGGCGAGGTGGAGGATCTGGTGGTGAACCTGCAGGACCGCCAGGTGAAGTACGTCGTGATGGAGTTCGACCGCGCCTGGAACATGAATGACAAACTGGTGGCGCTGCCGATGGATGCCTTTCGGCAGGGGCGCGACGGTGATGACCTGGTGGTCGATCGCAGCCGCGAACAGCTGCAGAACGCCCAGTCGTTCGATCGCAACCGGTGGCCGGACTTCAGCGCTGGCGGTTACCAGCAGACCGTCGACCGGGTGACCACGGCCGCACCCAACGTGATGACGCCGCCAGTGATGGATCAGGCGACCTTCGAGCGCCTCGATCTGAATCGGGATGGCGCCTTGACGCGCGACGAAGTCGCCGGCGACGCCATGTTGCAGCGCTCCTTCCAGCGGGTGGATGCCAACAGCAATGGCGCCGTCACGCGCGAGGAACTGGAGCAGTTTCAGGCGCAGCAGCCGCAGCGAGACCCGAGCACCGCCAGTGCGACGTCGGGGCAGGCGGCCGGGACCCAATTACCGCCGGCCGCCGACGACCCGCAGGCGCGCACCGATCGCTAGCCGCGACTGAGCGCGCGACTGCGCGCGCAGAGGATGCGCCGCGCGCAGTCGCGACGTCGTTGATCCGGCACTTGTCTCGGCTTGCGAGGCCGCACGGATAGAATCCGGCGCACCAGTCAGGGAGCGCCATGCCAGCACTATCCAAGCGGGCCGAAAGCCTCGGTACCGAGAACGCCTTCGTCGTCCTGGCGGAAGTCAATGCGTTGATCCGCGCAGGCAAGGACGTGATTTCGTTCTGTATCGGCCAGCCCGACTTCCCGACCCCGGTCCACATCCAGGACGCTGCCGTGGCAGCGGTCCGTGGCGGCAAGCATGGCTACACGCCATCGGCCGGCATCGACGAACTGCGCGCCGCGGCAGCGGCATCGATGAGCCGGTTGCGCGGCCTCGACATCTCGCCCGACGAGGTGGTGGTCGGCGCCGGCGCCAAGCCCTTTATCGCCTACGCCATTGCCAGTGTCACCGACCACGGCGCGGGTGACGAAGTGATCTTCCCGGTACCTGGCTTTCCGATCTACGAGTCACAGTGCAAGGCGCTCGGCGCGGTGCCGGTCGGCCTGCCGCTGCGCGAGTCGCGCAAGTTCGCGTTCGACCCGGATGAACTCGCCTCCCGCATCACGCCGAAGACCAAGCTGCTGATCCTCAATACGCCGCACAACCCGACCGGCGGGCTGCTGACCCAGCAGGACCTGCAGGCGATCGCCGAGGTGCTGCGGCGGCACGAGCAGGTCTGGGTGTATGCCGACGAGATCTACAGCAAGCTCGTTTACGACGGCGAGTTCACCTCGATCGCTGCGCTGCCCGGGATGCGCGAGCGCACCATCATGTCGGACGGCGCGTCCAAGACCTACGCGATGACCGGCTGGCGCATCGGCTTCACGGCGAACAGGGCGTTGGCGCCGGTGTTCACGCGCTGGATCACCAATACCGAAAGCTGCGCCACGCAGATCAGCCAGTGGGCGACGGTTCAGGCGCTCAACGGCCCGCAGGACGAAGCCGACGCGATGCGCGAGCGCTTTCGCAGCCGCCGCGATCTGATCGTGCGGCTGCTCAACGACGTGCCCGGCTTCCGCTGTGCCGCGCCGGGCGGCGCGTTCTATGCCTGGCCGAATGTCACCGAGGCCTGCGCGCGGATCGGCGCGGCTGACTCCGAAGAGCTGCGCCGACGGCTGCTGCACGAAGCCGGCGTGGCCGTGCTGGCCGACATCCACTTCGGCCCGCGTGTGGCGGGCGACGGCCAGCACATCCGCTTTTCCTATGCGGCGAGTGAAGCGGCGATCGAAGCCGGGGTCGGCCGTATCGCCGACTTTATCCAGCGCCATTCCAGCAAGCGGTAGACCAAGCGACCGGACCTCATGACCATGGACACCTCGAAGGCGCGCGCCAACATCTTCGCCCGCATCCGCACCAACCAGCGGCGCGGCCCGGCGATCACCGCCCCCGAGCGCGCCGAGGTCGATGATTACCTCGCGCGTCACCCGGTCGGTCCCCAGCCGGCGATCGCCGGCGACCTCAAGCTGCGCTTCACCGCGATGAGCGAGCGCATGGCGAGCACGGTCGAGGAGGTGGGTCGCAGCACCGAGGCGCCCGCCGCCATCGCCCGCTACCTGCAGCAGCACCAGCTCGGCACGCAGGCGGTGATCTGGTCGACGCTGACGCATCTGGACTGGGCAGCCGCGGGCGTGCAGGTCGAGGCGCGGCCGCCGCGGCGCGACGAGTCGGCCGGCGCCGATGCGGTCGGCATCACCGGCTGCTTCTGCGCGCTGGCCGAGACCGGCACCGTGGTGCTGCTGTCGAGCGAGGCCACGCCCGCCTCGACCCACCTGCTGCCGGCCACCCACATCGCGCTGGTGCCGGCGTCGCGCATCGTCGCCACGATGGAAGACGCGTTCGCCCTGATGCGTGCCGAGCGCGGCGGGGCGCACAACATGATGCCGCGCGCGATCAACATGGTGAGCGGCCCATCGCGCACCGGTGACATCGAGCAGACCATCGTGCTCGGCGCGCATGGCCCGTTCCGCGTGCACATCGTGCTGGTGTCGGGCGAGTAGATGCGCCATGCCGGCGGCGTGTTCTGCAAGAAGCAGCCCGCACACGCACAGCGGACGCGCCGCGCCACTGAACTGCTTATAGGCGTCGCTGCGCTCTGCCGTACGGTCGCGGTACCGACCGCTGAACGAGGTTGGACACCGCTGATGCCTGGTCGATGACCTCCTCGCTGTCTGCCTGGCTGCAACTGGCCGGCTGCGCCGCGCTGATCCTGGCCGCCGGCACGCGCCTGTCGCGCTACGGCGATGCCATCGCCCGCCATACCGGGCTCGGGGGTGGCTGGATCGGCCTGGTGCTGATGGCCAGCGTGACGTCGCTGCCGGAGCTGGTCACCGGGATCTCGTCGGTGACGGTGGCCAATGTGCCGGACATTGCCGTCGGCAACGTGCTGGGCGCCTGCGTGCTCAACCTGGCGATGATGGTGGTGCTCGACGTCATGCACCGCAAGGCATCGATCTACTCGGTCGCCAGCCAGGGCCATGTGCTGGGCGCCGCCTTCGGCATCCTGATGTTCGGTGCGGTGGCAGTAGGTCTGCTCACCGGCGGCGACCAGTGGCGAATCGGCCACGTGAGTCTGGTGTCGGTGGCGCTGATCGGCCTGTACCTGGTCGCGGTGCGCACGATCTATCAGTACGAACGGCGCGCGACGCGGGCGACCGAGGCGTCGGGAGCGGACGTTGGTCCGCTGCCGTCGATCACGCTGCGGCACGCAGTGACCGGTTACGCCCTGGCGGCGCTGGTGGTGGTGGGCGCGGCGCTGTGGCTGCCTTTCGCGGCCGGCGCCGTGGCCGACACCATGGGCTGGAGCGACGGCTTCGTCGGCACGCTGCTGGTGGCGCTGGCCACGACCCTGCCCGAACTGACCGTGACCGTGGCCGCCGTGCGCCTGGGCGCGCTCGACATGGCAATCGGCAACCTGGTCGGCAGCAATCTCTTCAACTTGGCGATCCTCGCCATCGACGATGCGTTCTACGTCGCCGGTCCGCTGTTCGCCGCTGTGTCGCCGGCGCATCTGCTGTCGGCCGCCTCGGCCAGCGCGATGGCGGCGGCGCTGATCATCGCCCTGGTGGCGCGGCCGCAGGCGCGCCTGCTCAATGCTATCGGCTGGACCAGCGTGGCGATCGCCTTCGTCTACTTCGTCAACACCTGGCTGGTGTTCAGGCAGGCCGGATGAGTCGGGGTTTGCGCGCAGTCGACCGTGCCTCGTCGATCCATCGGACCCTGGCCGCCGCCTGATACGCTGCCACGCCTCGTCCACCCCTAAACCCGTCCATGAATCTGTTGCTCTTCGTCGCCGGACTCGGTGCCTTGATTGCCGGCGCTTCGCTGTTGGTACGCGGCGCCTCGCAACTGGCGCTCGCCTTCGGCGTATCGCCGCTGGTGGTCGGCCTGACAATCGTGGCATTCGGTACCAGCTCGCCGGAGATCGCCGTGTCGGTCGGCGCATCGCTGGAAGGCAAGACCGACATCGCGGTCGGTAATGTGGTCGGCAGCAACATCTTCAACGTGCTGTTCATCCTCGGCGTGAGCGCGTTGATCACCCCGCTTATCGTGCACGTACAACTGATCCGCCAGGAGGTGCCGATCATGATCGGCGCTTCGCTGCTGCTGCTGGCCGTCAGTCTCGACGGCCGTATCAGCTTCTTCGACGCCGCACTGCTGTTTGGCCTGCTGATCGTCTACACGGTGTTCCTGATCGTGCAGTCGCGCCGCGAGGGCCAGGCGGCCGAGGCGGTGGCAACTTCCGAGCTGCCGGCGCAGCGCGGCTGGGACAGTCATTGGGCGGCGCAGCTTTTGCTGGTCGCTGCTGGACTTGCACTGCTGGTGTTCGGCTCCGACTGGCTGGTGACGGCGGCCGTCGCCTTTGCCCGTCAGATGGGGGTGAGCGATCTGGTGATCGGCCTGACCATCATCGCCGCCGGCACCTCGATGCCGGAAGTCGCCACCTCGGTGATGGCGGCGCTCAAGGGCGAGCGCGACATCGCGGTGGGCAACGTGGTCGGCAGCAACACCTTCAACATTCTCGGCTGCCTGGGCCTGTCGGGCATGGTCGCCGCCGAGGGCCTGCCACTGTCTCCTGCGGTGCTGAACTTCGACCTGTGGGTGATGATCGCGGTCGCCTTTGCCTGCCTGCCGATCTTCCTCACCGGCCGCCAGATCGCCCGCTGGGAAGGCGGCGTTTTCATCGGGTACTACGTCGCCTACACCGCCTACCTGATCCTGGCGTCGCAGCAACACGAACTGCTGCCGCGCTTTTCGCAGGCGATGCTGACTTTCGTCATTCCGCTCACCCTCGTGACGCTGGTCGTCGCGGTGATTCGCCGTCGCAGCGATGATGCCGGGACGCACTGAGCGGGCCTCGTCAACGAGCCGGGGATAACACCGGGCGCAGCGCGCCGTGAGCAACACGCCGAGACGTTAAGCTTCACCTTGCGCTGCACAGTCACCTGCTGACGGCAGCGCGGCCGGCAAACCTCAGCCCACCCCGCCGAACACCTCTAGACGCTCTCACGTGTCGTTCCCTCCGATCCTTCTTCCGGTCCTGGCCCTGCTGCCCTTCGCCGGCGCAGCGCTGCTGGCAGCGCTGCCGTCGCAGTCGCGCCGTGGGGCGGCATGGGTTGCGGGCGCGGTGGCGCTGCTGGCGGTGGCGATCCTGCTGATGGCCGCACCCGCGGTCTATTCGGGCCAGGTGCTGCGCTGGCGAATCGACTGGGTACCGGCGCTCGGCCTGGCGTTCGGCTTCCGCGTCGATGGCCTGGCGTTCCTGTTCGCGATGCTGATCAGCGCCATCGGCGCGCTGATTGTGCTTTATGCCGCCTACTACCTGGCCGCGAGCGACCCGGCGCGCCGCTTCTTCATGTTCCTGCTGCTGTTCATGGGCGCGATGCTGGGCATCGTGCTTTCCGACAACCTGCTGCTGCTGGTGGTGTTCTGGGAACTGACCAGCCTGTCGTCGTTCCTGCTGATCGGCTACTGGAACGGCCGCAGCGATGCGCGCGAGGGCGCGCGCATGGCGCTGACCATCACCGGTGCCGGCGGCCTGGCGCTGCTGGGGGGCGTGCTGATCATCGGCAACATCGTCGGCAGCTACGACCTCGACCGCGTGCTGCAGGCAGGCGAGGTGATCCGCGCCCATCCGCTGTACCTGCCGGCGCTGGTGCTGGTGCTGCTCGGCTGCTTCACCAAGAGCGCGCAGTTCCCGTTCCACTTCTGGCTGCCGCATGCGATGGCCGCACCCACGCCGGTATCCGCCTACCTGCATTCGGCCACGATGGTGAAGGCGGGCGTGTTCCTGCTGGCGCGCATGTACCCGGCCCTGTCGGGCTCGGACCTGTGGTTCTGGATGGTCTCGCTCACCGGCCTGGCCACCTTGCTGATCGGCGCCTACATCGCCATTTTCAAGCACGACCTCAAGGGGCTGCTTGCCTATTCGACGATCAGCCACCTGGGCCTGATTACGTTGCTGTTCGGCCTCGACACCCAGTTGGCGGTGGTGGCGGGCGTGTTCCACATCATCAATCACGCCACCTTCAAGGCGTCGCTGTTCATGGCGGCCGGCATCATCGATCACGAGACCGGCAGTCGCGACATGCGCCGGCTCAACGGCTTGTGGAAGTACATGCCCTGGACCGCAACGTTGGCGATGATCGCCAGCGCCGCCATGGCCGGCGTGCCGCTGCTCAACGGCTTCCTGTCGAAGGAGATGTTCTTCACCGAGGCGGTGGGCAAAGAGGGCTATGCCGCGATGCAGGTGCTGCTGCCGCTCGGTGCCACCCTGGCCGGCGTGTTCAGTGTCACCTACTCGGCGCGCTTCATCTACGAGGTGTTCTTCAACGGCTCGCCCAAGGACCTGCCCAAGGTGCCGCACGAACCGCCGATGTTCATGCGTGTGCCGGTGGAGATCCTGGTGGTGCTGTGCCTGGTGGTGGGTCTGGTGCCCGGCATCACGATCGGCCCCACGCTCGCGGTGGCGGCGCAGGCGGCACTGTTCGGCGGCCCCGGTGGGCCGATGCCCGCCTACAAGCTGGCGCTGTGGCACGGCGTGAACCTGCCGCTGATCATGTCGGCGATCGCGCTGGTGGGCGGGCTGCTGCTGTACGTGCTGCTGCACCGGCTGGTCGGCCTGCATCGCCTGGAGAAGCTGCCGCTGTGGATCATGAAGGGCGGGCGCGACTTTTTCGCCGCGGGCGCCGAGCAGCTGGTGCGTGCGGCGAGCGTGCTGACCGGCGCCCTGCAGAACGGTCAGCTGCAGCGCTATCTGGCGCTGCTGGTGATCATGTCGGTGGCGGCCGGTGCCCTGCCGTTGTTGCGCGGTCTCGATTTCGGCTCGGGCTCGGTCGACCTGCCGGCCCCCGACCTGGCGGTCAGCGCGCTCTGGCTGATCGGCATGGCGGCGGCGATCGGCACCGTGGTCGCGCATCGCCAACGCCTGCTGGCGCTGATCCTGCTCGGTGCCACCGGCCTGGTGGTGAGTCTTGCGTTCGTCTACCTGTCGGCGCCGGATCTCGCGTTGACCCAGTTGCTGGTCGAAGTGGTGACGATCATCCTGATGATGCTTGCGCTGAACTGGCTGCCGCGCGAAGGACGCCCCGAGGGCGTGCCGTTCCGCTTCAGTCCGAAGAAGTGGGGCCACGCGGTGATCGCCTGCGTGGCTGGTCTGGGCACGTCCTCGCTCGCCTACCTGGTCCTCACGCGGCCGTTCGACTCGATCTCGCCGTACTTCCTGCGCACTACGGTGCCGGAGGGCGGCGGCTCGAATGCGGTCAACGTGATTTTGGTCGACTACCGGGGCTTCGATACGCTGGGCGAAATCACCGTGCTGGGCATCGCCGGCATCATCGTGTTCGCGCTGCTCGCCGGGTTCGCGCCGACCGCGCCTTCGACGGTGGTCAACGGCCGCAACGATGCCGAGCGCCATCCGCTGGTGCTGCAACTGGCGTCGCGTCTGATTCTGCCGCTGGCGATCCTGGTCTCGATCTTCCTGTTCCTGCGCGGCCACAACCAGCCGGGCGGCGGCTTCATCGCCGGGCTGGTCTTGTCGATCGCGCTGATCCTGATGTTCGTCGCCAACGGTGGCGCCTGGGTGGCGCAACGCATGGGCACCGACTTTCGCGGCTGGATCGGCTGGGGTCTGCTGGTGGCCGGCCTGACCGGTGTGGCGTCGTGGTTCCTCGGCAGTCCCTTCCTGACCAGCACCTACGACTACCCGGTGATCTGGCCGTTCGGCGCGGTGCCGCTGGCCAGTGCGGCGGTGTTCGATCTGGGCGTGTACCTGACGGTGGTCGGCGCGACGATGGTGGCGTTGGGCTCGATCGCGCGCCTGGCGCATCCGCAGGTCGCGGCCGCCGGCACGGCAAGCGACGACGATCGGACCACGGAGGTCAAGTCATGATCGCGCTGCTGTTTGCCTCGGCGGTCGGGATCCTTACCGCCACCGGCGTCTACCTGATGCTGCGCGCGCGCACCTTCGACCTGATCCTCGGGCTCACGCTGCTGTCCTATGCGGTCAACGTGTTCATCTTCCTGATGGGCCGCATCACGATCGGGCGGCCGCCGATCATCGACTCCTCGTTGTCGCCGACCCTGGCCAACTATGCCGACCCGCTGCCGCAGGCGCTGGTGCTCACGGCGATCGTGATCGGCTTCGCGATGACCGCAGTGATGCTGGTGATCGCGCTGCGTGCGCATGCCGAGACCGGCACCGATCATGTCGACGGCGTGGAGCCGCCGCCGAGCGAGCCGCGCCCATGAGCTGGCCGCACTGGATCATCGTGCCGGTAGTGCTGCCGTTGTTGGTGGCGGCACTGCTGCTTCTTCTTGAGCGCGGTCGCCCGCAGCTGATGTGGCCAGTGTCGATCGTCTCGTCGCTGCTGCTGCTGGCGGTGTCGGTGTACCTGCTGGCGGTGGCCTCGGGCGGATCGGTCCACGGCTACCTGCTCGGCAACTGGCGCGCGCCCTTCGGCATTGCGCTCGCGCTGGATCGCCTGTCGGCGTTGATGCTGATGCTGTCGGCCCTGGTCGGGCTGGCCGCGCTGCTGTACGCGCGCGCCGGCACGGCGGCGCGCGGGCCGCACTTCTATGCGATGTTCCAGTTCCAGATGATGGGCCTGAACGGCGCCTTCCTCACGGCCGACCTGTTCAACCTGTTCGTTTTCTTCGAGGTGCTGCTGATCGCCTCGTACGGCCTGCTGCTGCACAGCGGCGGCCGCGCCCGCCTGCGGGCCTCGGTGCACTACGTGACGTTCAACCTTGCCGGCTCGGGGCTGTTCCTGATCGCGGTGAGCCTGCTGTACGGCGTCACCGGCACGTTGAACATGGCCGATCTGGCGGTGCGCGTGTCTGCCGCCAGCGGCAACGATGCTGCACTGATCCAGAGCGCAGGCCTGCTGCTGCTGGTGGTGTTCTGCGTGAAGGCGGCCTTGCTGCCGTTGTATTTCTGGCTGCCCGACACCTATGCCGCCGCCACGGCACCGGTGGCGGCGCTGTTCGCGATCATGACCAAGGTCGGCATTTACGTGATCGCGCGCGTGTTCACGCTGGTCTTCGGCGCCGAGGCCGGGCCGGCCGCGCATCTGGCCCAGCCCTGGCTCGCCTGGCTGGCGATGGGCACGCTGGCGCTGGCGGCACTGGGCGTGATGTCGGCGATCCGCCTGCGCACGCTGGTCGCGTACCTGGTGGTCGCCTCGGCCGGCACGCTGTTGCTGGCGCTCGGGCTGGGCACGCGCGGGACGATCGCCGCAGGCTTGTTCTACCTGGTGCCGAGCACGTTCATGGCGGCCGGCATGTTCCTGCTGGTCGACCGCATCGACCAATCGCGCATTGCGGGCGACACCATGGACGGCAGCGCCTGGTCGGTGTCGCCGATCATGCTGGGTGTGCTGTTCTTCGTGTTCGCCATCAGCGCCGCTGGCATGCCGCCATTGGCCGGCTTCCTGGGCAAGGCGCTGCTGCTGAAGGCGGCGACGGCCAGCCCACAGGCCGTGGGCACCTGGGTCGTGGTGCTGCTGTCAGGCCTGGCCATCATCTTCTCGCTCGGCCGCGCCGGCAGCACGCTGTTCTGGAAGTCGCCGGTGGACACGACGGCCGGCGTGGTGGTGCGTGCAGCCACCGCCAGCGAGCGCGCGGCGATTGCCTTGCTGCTGCTGCTGATCGTCGGTTCGGCGGTGCTCGCCGGACCGTTGTCGAAGTACACCCACGCGGCGGCGGCCCAGCTGACCGACCGGCGCGCCTATGTGAACGCGGTGCTGGGCGCGCGCCCGGCACCGCCGGCGTGGAATGTGCGCGAAGGGATGGTCAAGCCATGAGTGCTCCCACCAAGCTGCCCGCCGCCGGCCTGGACCACCGCGGCGCCGCGGCCGCGCCGCTGGCGAAGCCGGCGTTACGCTGGCTGCCTGCACCCATGATGTCGCTCACGCTGTTCGGCGTGTGGCTGCTGCTCAATCAGTCGGTATCCCTCGGTCACATCGCGCTGGGGGCACTGCTCGGGCTGGCGGTGCCCTGGTTCAGCGAGCGCCTGCGGCCGGAGCGGTCACGTCTGAAGCACCCGCTGAAGATCCTGCGGTTCCTCGGTGTGCTGCTGTGGGACATCGTCAAATCCAACGTCGAGGTGGCGCTGCGCATCCTCGGGCCGGAAAGTGCGATCTCGCCGCGCTTTGTCTGGGTGCCGCTGTCGATCCGCGACCCCTACGGCATCGTCTCGCTCGCTGGCGTGATTACGCTCACGCCCGGCACGCTGTCTGCCGAGCTCACGGCGGACCGGCGTTTCTTGCTGGTCCATTGCTTCAACGTCACGGACGAGGCGGCGCTGGTGGCGGACATCAAGGCACGCTACGAACAGCCGCTAATGGAGATCTTCGAATGACGGCACGCAACGCGCATGGAGGGGTGCGGTGATCACTGCCGTCATCCTGCCCTGGACCATCGGCGCCTTTGCGCTGGCGCTGCTGCTGGCGGGTTATCGCCTGATGTTCGGTCCGAGCCTGGCCGACCGCATCCTGGCGCTGGACACGCTCTATATCAACGTGTGCGCGCTGCTGATCCTGGTCGGCATCTTCTTCGGCACGCCGCATTACTTCGAGGCGGCGTTGCTGATCAGCATGCTGGGTTTCGTCGGCACGGTGGTGCTGTCGAAGTTCATCCTGCGCGGCGACATCGCCGAGTGAGCGACCGATGAACCTGTTGCATCTCGAGGAACTGCCGCTGTGGCTGGACCTGCTCCTGGCGGCGCTGCTGGTGATCGGCACGGCCTTCGCGCTGGTGGGCTCCTGGGGCCTGGCCAAGCTGTCGGACTTCCTCAAGCGGCTGCACGGCCCGGCCAAGGCGACCACGCTCGGCGTGGGTTGCGTGCTGCTTGCCTCGGCGCTGTACTTCAGCATGCGCGAAGGTTCGTTGAGCCTGCACGAGTTCCTGATCACGCTGTTCCTGTTCATCACCGCGCCGGTGTCGGCGCACCTGCTGGTGCAGGCGGCGATGAAGCTCGATCCGGCGCTGCGACCGCCGCCGCCGGCCGCCGCGTCCGACCCGGAGCGGCCGGAGCAATCATGAGCAGTCCCCGCAGGGTGGTGGTGGCGCGGCGCGTCTTTCCGGCGCTGATCGATGCGCTCAAGCAGCGCTATGCGGTGGTCGACAACCAGAGCGACGCCGACCTCACACCCGACGAACTCACCCGCATGCTGGCGGACGCCGACGGCGCGCTGATCTCCGGTCGCGAGCGCATCGACGCCGCTGTGCTGGCCGGCTGCCCGCGGCTGCAGGTGGTGAGCAACATCGCGGTCGGCTACAACAACATCGACGTCGACGCCTGCACCCGTGCCGGTGTGGCGGCCACCAACACGCCCGACGTGCTCAACGAAGCCACCGCCGACCACGCCTGGGCACTGCTGCTGGCAGCCGCGCGGCGCGTCGGCGAGGCCGAGCGCTTCCTGCGTGCCGGCCGCTGGAAGCGCTGGGAGTTCGAGATGCTGATGGGCGCGGAGCTGCATGGCACCACGCTCGGCATCATCGGCATGGGACGCATCGGCCGCGCGATCGCACGTCGAGGCATCGGCTTCGACATGCGCGTCGTCTATCACAATCGCACCCGCCTGCCGGCCGCGCAGGAAAATGGCGCGCTGTGGATGGACGCCGAGGGCGTGCTGCGCACCGCTGACCACGTGATCCTCGTGGTGCCTTACTCGCCATCGACGCATCATCTGATCGGGGCGCCGCAGCTGGCGCTGATGAAGCCGGGCGCCGTGCTGGTCAACATCGCCCGCGGCGGCGTGGTCGACGATGCGGCATTGATCGACGCCCTGCGCAGCGGCCGTCTGGCGGCAGCTGGGCTCGACGTGTTTGAAAACGAGCCGCAGCTCAGTTCCGGCTTTCTCGACCTGGAAAACGTCGTCCTATCGCCGCACATTGCGTCAAGCACGCGTGCGACCCGCAACGCGATGGCACGTCTGGCGATCGACAACGTGGACAGCGTGCTCGCGGGCCGGCGTCCGGCTGCGCTGCTGAACCCGGCGGTGTGGGAGACTGCCGCCCGCGCCGCCCGCGTCAGCCCGCCCTAGCGGACGGCGGCCAAGAAGAACACGGAGCACACCGATGTCCGACATCAAATACGTCCGCACCCACAGCCTGCCGTTGGCCCAGGCCAAGGCGATTGCCCAGAAGACGGCCGATGATCTGGCCGACGAGTACGACCTGCGCAGCGAATGGGAAGGCGACACGCTGCACTTTCATCGCAGCGGCGTCGAGGGCCACATGGCGGTGAGCACGGAGGAGATCGCGCTCGACGTCAAGCTGGGCTTCCTGCTGCGACCGTTCAAGGCGAAGTTCGAGCAGCACATCGAGCGCCATCTGGACAAGCTCTTGGCCGCCGCGCCGGCCAAGAGCAAGTCGGCCAAGGCGCCAGCGAAGGCGGCGACGAAGCCGGCAAGCGCTGTCGCCAAGGCCGCGAGCAAGCCGGCGCCGCGTTCGCGCAAGGCGTGATTGCCGTCGCGCTGGCGCCGCTTGGCGCGAACCGCGAGCCACCTTGCTGATGGCGGGCGGCGACCGGCTCAGTCCGGTGGGGTACCGATCACCTTGGCCGCACGGAACACGGGCGCGCCGCCGAGCAAGCGGTCGGCTGCGGTCGGGTCGCGCATCGCTTCGAGAAATGCGGAGTCGAGGTCGTAGAGCGTGACGTCCAGCCGTGCCTGCTGCGTGGCCTGCACGAAGCCAGCCACGGTTCCGGTGGCCGCTTCGAACACCGCCTCGATGTACGGCACGCGGATCGACACGTCCTCGGGCCGCTGACGCGACTCGATGCACACCTGCACGTCGGTCGAGTGAAAGCTGCGGCAATTGGCCGGCCGCACCGGATAGACCGAGCAGGCGTCGTCTACCAGCAGTGGGCAGCGCTGGTTATGGGCATGGTGCTCGACATGCGACCAGTCCGCCGCCTCCGCGACATTGCGCGCCGCGAGGTCGACCACCGCCGCCTGCTGCGACGGCGAAAAATGGGCGATCACGTAGTCGCGAACCGCCAGGACCTCGATCGCGCGCGCCTCGACCCGATAGTTGCAGCAAGTCGAGCAGCCGCTGCGGCACGCCACTTTCTGCTTTGCTGCCTGCATCGTTCGGTCGATCGCTTTGTCCTGGCGACCGTAGAAGCGCAGCAGTGCTTCCTGCGGGTGGCGGCGTCGCCGTTCAGGCGGCTCGGCGTCGTACTCGGCCAGAGCGAACTGTCTAACGCGGGCTTCGTTCAATGAAACTCGATCAAGGAAGGAATCGGAGGGCAGACGGCTGATCCGGCCCAGCGTAAGAAAACGGTCAAGGGCCGGGTCAAGCGCAAGGCGGCCACGGACCGACCATAGCAGCCCGACCCGCTGCAGCAATCGGCGCAAGCGCGCTACGCAAACACCGGAAGAAGAAAAAAAGGCCGGCACATGGTGCCGGCCTTTCTCGTCTGACAGCGACGGGTTACTTCTTGGCTTCTTCCTTCTTGGCTTCCGGCGCGGCGGCGGGCGCAGCGGCAGGAGCGGCTTCGTCCTTCTTGGCTTCAGGCGCGGGGGCCGGAGCCGGTTCCGGCGTCGGCGCAGGTGCGGGAGCAGGCGCGGGGGCAGCCGGCGCGGGGGCAGGTGCCGGGGCCGGGGCAGGCGCCGGTTTGCCGCAAGCAGCCAGGGCAACGACGGCGATGGACGCGAGCAGCAGAGACTTCTTCATGGAACTGGCCTTTCGGAGGGTTGAGTTGGAGGTGACGGGACGACCCCGTGTGCTTCCGGCAGACGGTCCAGGTGTTGAATCGGTCAGGTGGGAACCGTGGCCGATCGACGCCTTGAACCAGCCGCCAACCCGTAATTGTAGTCGTCGCCGTACGCGATGGTGCTTGCGCCGCTGGCGCAAGCAGGTGATCGGCGCCGCTAGAGCCCGAGCGGCGCCACCGGCAGGTCGTGCGCGGCGGCCGCCCAGCGGCGGTCGAAGTCGGTGGCCAGCGGCTGCACCCGGTGCGGGCTGCCGAGCCACAGTTCGCCGCTGGTGAGCACCGTGGATCGCAGCAGCAGGCCATGATGGTTGTCGATCAGCAACTGCATGTCCGCTCCGACCGGGTCCTGCGGGTTCGCCGCCCGCACTTGCACCGCATGCACGAGCCGCCGCTGCAGCGACTTGAAGCGCGGTGCGGCTGTTTCGATCCATTGCGCGTCATCGACCAGCACCCGCACGGCGAGGTCGCGGTGAGCGAGGACCAGTTGACCGAGCAGGTCGACCACCGCCAGGGTGCCGAGGTTGAAAACCGCACCGTCATGCGCGCAGCAACGCACGTTGTGGCGCGCCAGCGAGAGCAGACCCGGCAGGGCGCTGGCCAGGTCGGCGCGCGAGGTGATGAGCTGGCGTTGGGGCGAGTCGTCCATGGCGCGATGCGTCGTGGTGGCGGTCCGGGCGGGCCTCAGCCCGGGTGCAGCCAGCCGTCAACATACCACCGGTACAGGCGCTCGCTGACGGCTGGCTGCAGGCTTGCACACTGGATGGGCGTGAGTGCGCGCTGGTGGGCGAGCCGGGTCAACGCCGTGCGTTCGGCGGCCGGTAGCGGCGTCACCTCACCGTTGATGCCGAGGCGGTCGGTGGTGTGCAGCAGGCGCGTGCACAGGTCCAATTGCACGCCGCGCCGCGCGATGCTGCGGGCGAACGTCGCCGGTGCCAGCGGCCGGGCCGGCGGCGCAAAGCTCACCACCTGCTTGGGTTCGCTCAGCACGGCCAGCAGCGCCTGCTCGGCATGCGCGCGGGTCGGTCGCAGCGCGGCCAGCCTGGCGTGCGTGCGGTCGATCATCTGCGCTGGCAGGCGGGCCGGCTGGCGCGTCGGACGATCGGCCGCGTCTTCGAGCTGCGCGCGCAGCGCGGGCAGGTCGTAGGCAGTCTCGGCCAGCGCATCGAGCCAGGGGTCGGCCAGATCGCGATAGGTGGGCGCGCGAAAGCCGACCGAGCAGGTGACGCAGTCCGGGCCAACGGCGACGCCGTCATGCGCCACGCCGGGCGGCAGGTAGAGCAGGTCGCCAGGTTCGAGCACCCACTCGTCGGTGGGGCGAAAGTCGGCCAGGATCTTCAGCGGCAGACCCGGCACCAGTGCCAAGTCGCGCTGGCGGCTGATGCGCCAGCGCCGCCGGCCGTGCGCCTGCAGCAGGAACACGTCGTAGGAATCGACATGCGGGCCGACGCCGCCACCATCGCTCGCGTAGCTCACCATCACGTCGTCGAGCCGCGCATCGGCGATGAAGCGGAACCGCTCGCGCAATTGCGCCGCCGCCGGCAGGTACAGATCCACCCCCTGCACCAGCAGCGACCAGCGTGCACGTGTGCGGGCAGGCAGGGCGCTTGCCGCCAGCGGCCCGTGGCGCAGCTTCCACTTGCCGCCGAAGGCGGTGACCAGGCGGGACTCGACATCGTCGCGGGCCGCCAGCGTGAACAGCTCGGCCGGGCTGACAGGCGCGGCGAAGCCCGCCATGGCCTGGCGGATCAGGCGTGGGCGACGCTGCCATGTCTGGCGCATGAACTGCGCGATCGGCACGTCGCCCAGTGCGGTCAGGGGAGAGGTGTTCATCGGTGCGAGAATAATTCACCGTCGCGATGCGACCGCAGGATGTGGCTTCGATGAAGATTTCCGCCGGCTGCCTGGTCAGCCTCAAGGTGCGCATGTTCGACGCGCAGGGCGAACTGCTGGACGAAAGCGGCGAGCGCCCGCTGGTCTACCTGCACGGTGGTGACGACATCTTTCCGCGCATCGAAGCCGCGCTCGACGGCCAGGAAAGCGGTTATGCGACCAGCGTCTACCTGCAGCCGGAAGATGCCTTCGGTGACGACGACGCCAACCTGCTGCACGTCGTGCCGCTCAAGCTGCTGGGGCAGGACGTCGATCTGGGCATGAAGGTCGAAGGCGTGCCGGGCCAACCGGCCGATGGCCGCATCTACACGGTGATCGACCTGACCGATGACGTGGTCGTGCTCGACGGCAACCACCCGCTTGCCGGGCGCGCGCTGCGCGTGGATGTCGAGGTGCTCGGGGTGGAGCCGGCGACCGAAGACATGCTGGGGGATGCCGACCGCGCGCAGGTGCCCGACTTCTTCCGTGTCGGCAGTGCGGCCGGCAGCAGCGGCGGCAATTCCACGCGGCACTGAAGGCGCGGCGCGCCGCCGTTCAATCGTTCAGCAGTTTGAGGCCCAGCACGCCGGCGACGATCAAGACGATGCAGGCGATGCGCGCCGCGGTGGCCGGTTCGCGGAAAAGAAGCATGCCGAGCACTGCCGCACCGGCTGCGCCGATGCCGACCCACACCGCGTAGGCGGTGCCGACCGGCAGCACCTTGATCGCCAGCCCGAGCAGCCAGAACGACAGCAAGGCGGTGGCGACGACGACGAGCGACGGCAGCGGCCGGCTGAAACCGTCGGTGTACTTGAGACCGACCGCCCAGCCGATCTCGAGCAAGCCCGCGACGACGAGCAGCAGCCACGCCTGGCCAGGGGTCGGAACGAACATCGTTGTTGCCAGTGGATAAAGACGGCGCGAAGGTACCGCAGACTGCCTGAAGCGTCTGCCGTTCGAGGCGCCGTCCGACCGCTCATGTCCGGGGTGGGCAAGGGTCATCGGCAGCGCCGCTCGCAGCCGCGGGCGCCGTCTCCGTAGAATCGCCGCGTGTCCTTATCCGCCCCAACTGCCGCCGGCTCGCGCTTCACCTCCGGATTGCTGCTCGCCGCGCTCGGCAGCGTGCTGTTTTCCGCCAAGGCCATTGTCGTCAAGCTGGCGTATCGCCATGGGGTGGATGCAGAGACGCTGATCGCGCTGCGCATGGCGTTCGCGCTGCCGTTCTTCGCCTTGGCACTGTGGTGGACGTCGCGCGGTGCCGCGCCACTGTCGGGGCGCGATCACGTGCGCCTGTCGGTGATCGGGCTGCTCGGCTACTACGCCGCCAGCTACCTCGACTTCCTCGGCCTGCAGTACATCACCGCGGCGCTGGAGCGGCTGATCCTGTATCTGAACCCGACGCTGGTGTTGCTGATGAGCGCACTGTTCCTCGGCCGTCGCATCGTCCGCCTCGACATGCTGGCGCTGGCGCTGTCGTACGCGGGCATCCTGCTGGTGTTCTGGCACGACGTGAAGCTCGAAGGCGATGAGGTGGCGCTCGGCGCGTTGCTGGTGTTCGGCAGCGCCTTTTGCTACGCGTGCTACCTGGTGCTGTCGGGTGAACTGGTGGCGCGCGTGGGAGCGATCCGCCTGACCGCGTACGCGATGTGCGCTGCCTGCGCCGGCGTTTTCTTGCACTTCCTGCTGATGCGGCCGCTGGCCAACCTGGCGGCGGGCGCGCCGGTGCTGTGGCTGTCGCTGTTCAACGCGGTGTTCTGCACCGTGCTGCCGGTGTTTGCGACGATGATGGCGGTGGCGCGCATCGGCGCCGGCAATGCCGCGCTGATGGGCACGGTCGGTCCGGTGGCAACCATCGCGCTGGGCTACATTTTTCTCGGCGAGGCGATCACGGGCTGGCAGATTGCCGGCACCGTGCTGGTTCTCACCGGGGTTTTCGTGCTGTCGAAGAAAGGCGCACCCGCCGGGGTGACGCCGCGGCCGGGCAAGGTCCCGGACTGATCACATCCCAGGAGAACACGATGAAGGCGAAGGCGATCCGCATCCACCAGTTCGGTGGCCCCGACGTACTGCAGCTCGACGAGGTGGAGGTTGGCGACCCGGGCCCCGATGAGGTGCGCATCCGCAATCACGCGGTGGGTCTGAACTACATCGACGTGTACTACCGCACCGGGCTGTATCCGACACCGCTGCCGGCGGGCCTGGGCTTCGAGGCGGCCGGCGTGGTCGAGGCGGTCGGCAGCAACGTCAAGTTCCTGAAGGAGGGCGATCGCGTCGCCCATGGCCAGGGCCCGCTGGGCGCCTACGCCGACGTGCGCGTGATGCCGGCGACGATGGTGGTGCGGCTGCCGAAGAAGATCAGCTTCGACGAAGGCGCGGCGGTGATGCTCAAGGGACTGACCGTGCAGTACCTGTTCCGCCAGACCTATCGGTTGCAGGGCAACGAAACGATCCTGTTCCATGCGGCCGCCGGTGGCGTCGGGCTGATCGCCTGCCAGTGGGCCAAGGCGCTCGGAGTGAAGCTGATCGGCACCGTCAGTTCCGACGAGAAGGCGGCGCTGGCCAAGGCGCACGGCGCCTGGGCCACGATCAACTACAGCCGCGAGAACTTCGCCGAGCGCGTGAAGGAGCTGACCAGCGGCGCCAAGGTGCCGGTGGTCTACGACGGCGTCGGCAAGGACACCTGGGAAGGGTCGCTCGACTGCCTGCAGCCGCGCGGCCTGATGGTGAGCTTCGGCAATGCCTCGGGCGCCGTCACCGGCGTCAGCCTGGGCACGCTTGCGGCCAAGGGCTCGCTGTTCGTCACCCGGCCCACGCTGGGTACGCACGTGGTGCCGCGCAGCCGCCTGGAGGCGTCGGCCGAGGAGCTGTTCGACCTGATGCTGGCGGGCACGATCAAGGTCGACATCGACCAGCGGTACACGCTGGCCGAGGCTGCGCAGGCGCATCGTGACCTGGAGGCGCGCAAGACCACCGGCTCGTCGCTGCTGCTGCCCTGATCTGTCCTGAGCCCAGCGCCGACGGCGTCGTGTGACGCCGCCGGCGCAGTGATTGCACCGTTGGCGCCGTGGCGCCGTTGTTTACTGGAAGCTGATGACGATTGCCTTGATCCCTGGTGCCGCCGGCGGTCTCGGCCGCGCGGTGCTGACCCGCCTGGCCGCACGCGGCGTGACCTGCGCGGCGGTCAGCCGCAGCGCCGATCGCCTCGTCGATGTGGAGGCCGGCGCGCGCATCTGCGCCGATGTGTCGACCTTCGACGGCGCCGTGACCGCGGTCGCGCAGTGTCGTGAGCAGCTCGGCCTGCCCACGCTGCTCGTGCATTGCCCCGGTACGATCCTGCTGGCGCCCGCGCATCGCACCTCGGAGGCGCAGTGGCGCGCGACGCTGGCGGCCAGCCTCGACTCCGCGTTCTTCACGCTGCGTGCGTGGACCGCCGCGCTGTTGGACGCCAAGTCGCCCGGCGCCGCGGTGTTCGTGTCGACCGTGGCGGCGCAGATCGGTGTGGCCAATCATGAGGCGATCGCTGCCGCCAAGGGCGGCATCGAGGCGATGGTGCGCAGTGCCGCCGCCACCTACGCGCCGCATGGGCTGCGCATCAACGCGGTCGCCACCGGCCTGATGGACACGCCGCTCGCCGCCGGGCTGCTGCGCAGCGAGGCGATGCGCGAGGCCTCGGCCCGGCAGTACCCGCTGGGCGGCATCGGCAACGCCGACGAACTGGCTTCGCTGATCGACTGGCTGCTGGGCGACGACGCGCAGCGCGTCACCGGCCAGGTGTGGAGCGTGGACGGCGGCTTCACGGCAATCCGGCCTTTGGTGCGGTGATTCGGCTTTGTTCCTGGTTCCACGATGGGCGCGCCGCCGCCGGGCCGCCGCCCGCCAGTGCGCTGCGCGGCCGAGCGCGCGATTACCTGTGACGTCATTGCCGCCTCCCTTCTGCATTGCTACACCGGGCCTCCCATCCAAGGAGGTCGTCAATGCGCTGGATCGTTTCCGCGGTACTGCTGATGGTCGGCGTGCTGCATCTGCTGCCGCTGGTCGGTGTGGTCAGCCGGGCGCAACTGACGCGCCTGTATGGCGTGGAGGTGGATACGCCGACGCTGGAACTGCTGCTGCGGCATCGCGCCGTGCTGTTCGGGCTGCTCGGCGCGTTGCTGCTGGTGGCGGCGTTCCGCCCGTCGCTGCAATGGGCGGCCCTGGTCGCGGCCCTCGTGAGTGTGGCGTCGTTCCTGCTGCTGGCGTGGCTCGTGCCCGGCGCGCACGCGCATCCGGCGATCGCGCTGGTGGTACGGCTCGACTGGATTGCGTTGGCGCTGTTGGCGGGCGCAATGATCGCGTACGGCGTGCAGCTACGCGCCTGATCGCCACCGGCACCAGCCGCACGCGCGCGGGGCGCAGATGAGCGCCGCGCTGCTGCCGCGCGACGAACGCCGCCTGATCGTGCTGCTGTCGTTCGGCGCCTTCGGCAGCGCTGGGTCGATGCGCGTGACCGATGCGCAGTTGCCGGCGCTGGCTGAAGTCTTCGGCGTGAGCTTGGCCGGCGCAGCCCAGGTGATCACGGTGTTCTCGGTCGCTTATGGCCTGATGCAACTCGCCTACGGTCCGCTCGGCGACCGCCTGGGCAAGTGGCGCGTGGTGGGCGTGGCGCTGGGCGCCTCGGCCTTCACCTCGGCACTGTGCGCGTTGGCGCCCACGCTGTCGCTGCTGCTGCTGGCGCGCATGGTTGCCGGCGCCTCCTGCGCGGCGATCATTCCGCTGGCGATGGCGTGGATCGGTGACGCCGTTCCTTACGAGCGACGCCAGCCGGTACTGGCGCGCTTTCTCACCGGGCAGATTCTCGGCATGGGCGCGGGGCAGTGGCTCGGCGGCATCGCCGCCGATCTCGGCTACTGGCAGTTGCCGTTCGTGGTCTTGTCCTTGTGGTTCGCGCTGGTCAGCGTGCTGCTGTGGCGGGCCCGGGTCGCCGGTGCGCAGGTCTCGCCGCCGCGGCCAGGCGGTGGCCACCTGTTGCGCGAGGCGGGCTACGTGCTGCGGCAGCCGTGGGCGCGGGTGATATTGGCGGTGGTGTTCACCGAAGGGGTGCTGCTGTTCGGCCCGGTGGCCTTCTTCGCCACCCATCTGCATCTGACGCACGCCGTGTCGCTCACGGTGGCGGGCGGCATCGTCACGCTGCTGGCAGCGGGCGGGCTGATGTTCGCGTTCGGCTCCCGGATGCTGGTGCGGCGCCTGGGCGAGCCGGGGCTGGCTGCCGGCGGCGGCGGGCTGATGCTGGCCGGCCTGATGGGGGTGGCGCTATCGCCGTGGTGGTGGACCGCGCCGCTGGCCTGTCTCGTGACCGGACTGGGCTTCTACATGCTGCACAACACGCTGCAGATCAACGCCACGCAAATGGCGCCGCAGGCGCGCGGTGCCGCGGTGTCGCTGTTTGCCAGCAGCTTCTTTCTCGGCCAGACGGTGGGCGTGGCCGTGGTGTCGCTGGCGGTGGAGCAGGTCGGCTCGGCGTTGACGGTGGCCGCCTGCGCGCCTCTGCTGCTGGGGCTAGGACTGCTGTTCGCGCGCCTGCGGGCACGGCATCGGGTGACGCAGGATCGCTGAGCTGGCGTTGCCATGAAGATCGCGATCGAAAGCGCGCTGCGATCTGCGCGCGTCGCGCTTCGTCTTCCCCTTAGAACTGGAGCCGATGGCTGCTTGGTTCGTCGCGGCGCGGCCGGACCGGCACCGTCGCCAAGGTCGAACCGAGCTTTCGCGATTCCTGGACACTCGAACCGGGCCTACTTTCGTTCCAGAATCCAGCGCACCAGCGTCATCGTTTCGGCTTCGGTCACCTGTGTCTGTGCTGGCATCGGAACCTGGCCCCACACACCCACACTGCCTTCGCGGACCCGCTTCGCCAGCTTCTCGTCAGCACCTTGTTCGTCGGCGTACTTGGCCGCGATGCTCTTGAACGAAGGGGCCAGGTGGTTGCGGTCGACCCGGTGGCAGGCAAAACAGTTCTTGGTTTTGTACAACTCATCGTCGGCGAAAGCTGCGCTGATCGGCGACAACATACCCACGAGGCATGCAGTGACGACTGTCTTCATTGGTTGAGAGATCCGAAAGGGTGTGGGGACCGGAGGGTCCCCACACATCGTGAAAGCAACGCTGGATGTCGAGAATCAGTTGGGCGCCAGACGCGAGATCGAACCCTCGTCGGTGGCCACATACAGGTTGCCATCCGGCCCTTGCACCAGCGAACGGAAGCGCGCCGCGGGCATGGGCAGGTTCACCGTCGTGCGCGTGGCGGACGAACCGTCGGCCGAGATGTCGAGCACATCAAGCCGATTGCCTACCGGCGTCCCATGGATTCCGATGCCGGCGAAGGCGATGATCATCCGACCGTTCCAGCTCTTCCATTGCGGCCCGTTCAGGAAAGTGCCTGCGAAAAGACCCTGCGACAGGCCGTCGTTGGTCCAGGCTGGCTTCATGGCGTTGGGATACGTCTTGGTGTCCGTCATCGGCATGAACGCCGATCGTTGCTTCGGGTCGACGGCGCCCATCTGGTTGGGGCTGTACCCGCAGTAGCCATCAGGGCAGGTGCCACGACCGCCGATGTTCGGGCGCGGGTCCCAGCCGCCATTGCCGCCCGGGACCAGTGCCGTCACTTCATCGGTGTGCCATGGGCCGTTCTCGGCGATGTATGGTCGGTGGGTGCCCGGCCGGAAGGTGATGCCTTGCGGGTTGCGCAGGCCATAGGCATAGACGCGGGGGTCGAAGCCCGCCGGCGCGCCGTTGCCCGGGGCCGGCTTGCCGTCACGGTCGATGCGCAGCACCTTGCCGCCGATACGCGTCGGGCTTTGCGGCACCTCACCGTTGTGCGTGTCGCCGGTGGTGACGTACAGGAAGCCGTCACCGGGACTGAAGCGGATTCGCCCGCCGTTGTGCGCGCCGGGGCCGCCGAACGGATGGTCGCTGGCGCGAGGCTTGTACGGAATGTCGGTGACGATGTCGGTGCGGCCGGAGACTGCGGTTGCATTCGCATTGACTGTAAGTCGCAAAACGCGGTTCGAGCCTGGTGCGGTCATGCTCGAGGTCGAATACACATAGATGAAACGGTTGCTCGCGAAGCTGGGATCAACTGCCACCCCATTCATGCCCGCCTGTCCTTCGCAGAACAGATCGCCGGCGCTTGAGGCGTAGCCTTTGGCGTCCTTCATGCCCAGCAGCTTGACCACGGTGCCGTTTGGCTGCCGCACTGACAGACCCAGGCACTTTTCGGTGAAGAACATCGTGCCGTCGGGCAGGAAGGCCATGTCCCACGGGCTGTCGAGCTTGGACAGAACCGCGGTGTGCGAGAGAGTTGGTATTGCGCCTGGCGCTGCGGTCGGAGTGACGGCAGACGGCGTAGCGCACGCAGCGAGCACGCAGGGGAGCACCCCCACGAAGAGTCGTTTCATTGGTTGTCTCCGGTAGTTTTTCTCTCTTCTCCCTCTTCGGCGGGGAGAAGTGAACCCATCCTAGGCCTACGCTTCCGGGCCGGTCAACCCGGCATCGCGGTAGTGCACGTCGCTGGCGTGAATGGCCGTTCCGGTGTGGAGCATGCCGGCACTGCGGCCGCCGCAGGTGCGAGCATCGACATGTGATGACGATTGTTGCGCCGACTGCGACGCTCGCTTGGTCAAGTGGTGGGTCACCTGCGCTGTGCACTGCAGTGCGACGATGCGCGCGATATCACCCGCCGATCGTCTCCCCACCCATCACCGGCAGCACGACGCCGGTGATGTACGACGAGTCCGCGTTGGAGGCCAGGAACACATAGGCGGGTGCCAGTTCCTCCGGCTGCGCCGGCCGCTTGATCGGCGCCTGCGTGCCGAAGCGCGCGACCTTGTCGGGCGGTTGACCGGCATCGGCGGGATTGAGCGGGGTCCACACCGGACCGGGGGCGACGGCGTTGATGCGGATGCCTTGGTCGATCAACTGCATCGCCATCGCCTTGACGAAGGCGTTGATGGCGCCCTTGGTCGCCGAGTAGTCGGGCAGCATGGCCGAGCCGAGCAGGCCGGTCTCAGAACTGGTGGCGATGATGCTCGACCCGGGTTTCAGGTGCGGCAGTGCTGCGCGCGCCAGGCGGATCAGCGCATAGATGTTGGTCTCGAACGTGGTCTCCAGTTCGTCGTCGGCGAGTTCTCCCAGCGGCTTGCGCGTCTGGTGCGCGGCGTTGGAGACGAGGACGTCGAGGCGCCCGAACTCATGCACGGTGCGCTCGACGAGTTCGGTGCAGAACGCGGGATCGGTGAGATCGCCAGGCAGCAGCAGGCAGCGCCGGCCGGTGCGCTGCACGGCATCGCGCGTGACCTCGGCGTCGCTTTGCTCCTGCGGCAGGTAGCTGATCGCCACGTCGGCGCCCTCACGCGCGAAGATCAAGGCCACGGCACGGCCGATGCCCGAGTCGCCCCCGGTGATGAGGGCAGTCTGGCCCTCGAGTTTGTTGGCCGGCCGGTAGCGCGCCGCCGCATAGCGGGGCGCCGGGTCCAGTTCGGACTCCAGGCCGGGCGCGTCCTGATGCTGCGCCGGGAAGGGCGGTTGGGGCTGTACCAGCGGGGCGGCGGTGGGGGTGCGGTCCTTGACGTCGGCCATCGATTCCTCCAGGTGCGCAATGCGCGGTCGGAGGCAGGCAAGACGGGCGCCTGCAGCCTTGAGGCATCAAGTACTCAGTAGATGCCGGGAAGCAAGCGCCGGGTGCGGGCGCAGTAGGCGGCGTATTCCGGAAAGCGCGCGCGAAGGTAGCCCTCTTCACGCCGGGCCTTGGCCAGCAGCACCCCCAGCAGCGCCACCCACACCAGCACGCGCCAGAAGCGCGGATCGGCGGCGATCGCCGCCAGCATCGCCAGCAGCACGGCGGTGTACATCGGATGACGGATGCGGGCGTAGATGCCGTCGGTGATCAGGCGACCGCCGGCCTTGAGCTCCGGCTGCACGTTGAAATTCCCGGGACGATTGGCCGCCAGCGCGCCGAAGCCGACGAAAGTGGCGGCGATCACCAGGGCGAAGGCGGCGCCGTTGGCGAGCGGGGTGGCGAGTGCTTGCGTGGTGACGACGAGCACGACCATCAGCGCAAACTGCAGCACTACCAGAAGCCAGGACGGGACGCGTCTCATCGTCGAGTCAGCGGGCGATCCGGGTGCCCGCGCAATCCGCTCGGCCCAGGTGCGGGTCCATGGCGAAGCGGCGCGCTGGCCGGTGCGTCACGCGGCGGCGCGTGACGCTTCAACGTGCAGGTTCGTCACGTACTCGACCTCGTTCTTCGAGCCAATCATTACGCTGACGCGCTGGTGCAGCTTGGTCGGGACGATGTCGAGGATCCGCTGGCAGCCGTCGGTGGCGGCGCCGCCGGCCTGCTCGATCAGCATCGCCATCGGATTGGCCTCGTACATCAGGCGCAGCTTGCCGGGCTTGTCCGGCTCACGCTTGTCCCACGGGTACAGAAAGATGCCGCCGCGCTGCATGATGCGATGGACGTCGGACACCATGCTGGCGATCCAGCGCATGTTGAAGTCCTTGCCGCGCGGACCCTCCTTGCCGGCCAGGCATTCGTCGATGTAGCGCTTCATCGGCGCGTCCCAGTGGCGCGCATTGGACATGTTGATCGCGAACTCGCGCGTGTCGGCCGGCACGCGCACGTTTTCCTGCGTCAGCACAAAGCTGCCGGTGTCGCGGTCGAGGGTGAAGGTCACCACGCCGTGGCCGACGGTGAGCACCAGCATGGTCTGCGGGCCGTAGACGGCGTAGCCGGCGCACACCTGGCGATGGCCGGGCTGCAGGAAGTGGCTCGCCTCTTCGTCATCCGCCGCCATGCCGGCCGGCGCGGGCAGCACCGAGAAGATGGTACCGATCGAGACGTTAACCTCGATGTTGCTGGAACCGTCGAGCGGATCGAACAGCAGCAGGTAGTGGCCGCGCGGGTAGGCGACCGGAATGCCGAGCGGATTGTCCATTTCCTCACTCGCCATGCCGGCCAGATGGCCGCCCCACTCGTTGGCCTCGACCAGGATCTCGTTGGCGATGACGTCGAGCTTCTTCTGCGTCTCGCCCTGCACGTTGGTGCTGCCGGCGCTGCCGAGCACGCCGCCGTCGGCGCCGCCGCCCCACAGCGCGCCCTTGCCGACCGCGTGCGAGATGGTCTTGCAGGCGCGCGCCACGGTCTCGATCAGCAGGCGCAAGTTGGGGTCGATGCCGTACTCGCGCTCGCAGCGGATCAGGTAGTGGGTGAGTGAGTTGCGGGCCATGGAAAGTGCCGCAGCGCGGCGTCGAGGGATAGCAGGGGCGGGCGGCGCAGTGGCGCCGCCCGGGTTCAGTTTTCGAGCGCCTTGGTGACGATCTCGCGCACGTCGCGCGACAGCGTCGGCGCCGCCGCCACGTCCCTGAGCGCGGCCTGCATCAGGCGTTGCCGATCCGGCGTGTACTTGCGCCAGCGATCGAGCGTGCGGGCCACTCGCGCGGCCACGGTCGGGTTGACTTTGTCGAGCGCCAGCACCTGCTCGATCCAGAACGCGTAGCCGGAGCCGTCGGGGCGATGGAACTCGGCCGCGTTGTGGCTGCAGAAGCCCAGGATCAGCGAGAACACGTTGTTGGGATTGGCGGGCGAGAACGCGTGATGCTTCATCAGCATGCGCACGCGGGTGAGCACCGGCGGCTCGCCCTTCTGCGCCACCGCGGTGGCCTGCAGCTGGAACCACTTGTTCATCAGCAGCGGCTCGGCCTGCCATTCGCGCGCGAACTGCACCAGGACGTCGGCCTTGAACGGTGCCGCGCTGTTGACGATTGCCGCCAGCGCCGCCTGCCGATCGGTCATGTTGGTGGCGGTGGCCAGTTGCGTGCGCGCCCGTTCGAGCGCCTCGGGCGCACCGCTGTCGACGAGATACGTGAGGGCGAGATTGCGCAGCGCGCGCTGGCCGGCGGCGACCGGCGTCGGGCTGTAGTCGCCTGGCGCGGTGTTGGCCTCGTAGGCAAGCTGCCAGTCGGCCGCCAGGCGCGTGCCCAGCTCGCGCCGCACGAACTGGCGCGCCGCGCGAATCGCCTCGGGATCGACGATCACGCGCTGCTCGGCGATGAAGCTTTCGGCCGGCAGCTGCAGTGCCTGCTCGCGAAAGCTGGTGGCCAGCGAGGCGTCGTTCAAGATGCGCTGGAACACGCCGGTGAAGACATCGTCGAGCACCGGCGGCTGCTCCATCTCGCAGGCCTCGGACCGCGAGCCGCTGGCCGGCTTCCCAGCGGTTGAACGGATCGGCGTCATGCGCGGCGAGGAACGCGAGTTCCTCGTCGGCATAGCGGTAGTCGACGATCAGCGGCGCCGAGAAATCGCGCGCCAGCGACGGCACTGGCAGCTGCGGCACGTTGATGAAGCGGAACGTGCGGGCCGACTCGGTGAGGTCGAGTACGCGCGTGGTGGCGCCGGGGGCGGCTTCGCCATCGAGCTGCAGAGGCAGGTCGTTGCCGTCGGGACCGACCAGGCCGAGGGCGAACGGAATATGGAACGGCAGCTTGCTGCGCTGGCCCGGCGTGGGCGGGCAGGTCTGGGCGAGCGTGAGTTCGAACACGCGGCTGGCTTCGTCGTAGCGCGTGCCCACTGCAACGCGCGGCGTGCCGGACTGCGCGTACCAGCGCGCGAACTGGGTGAGGTCGCGCCCGTTGGCGTCGGCCATCGCGGCAACGAAGTCGTCGCAGGTCACGGCCTGGCCGTCGTGTCGCTGAAAGTACAGGTCGATGCCCTGGCGGAAGCCCTCGCGCCCGAGCAGCGTGTGCAGCATGCGCACCACCTCCGCGCCCTTCTCGTACACGGTGGCGGTGTAGAAGTTGCCGATCTCCTGGTACGAGTCCGGCCGAACCGGGTGCGACATCGGCCCGGCGTCTTCCGGGAACTGCGCCGCGCGCAGCGTGCGCACGTCTTCAATGCGCTTGACGCCACGCGCCCAGGCTGCCTGCCGGGCGCCGTCCGGGCTGGCGGCGCCGAGGTCAGCCTGCGCCATGTCGGCGGAGAACTCCTGGTCGCGGAACACGGTGAGCCCTTCCTTCAGGCTCAGCTGGAACCAGTCGCGACAGGTGACGCGGTTGCCCGTCCAGTTGTGGAAGTACTCGTGGCCGACGATCGATTCGATGTTGGTGTAGTCGCTGTCGGTGGCCACCAGCGGATTGGCGAGAACGTACTTCGCGTTGAAGATGTTCAGACCCTTGTTCTCCATCGCCCCCATGTTGAAGTCGTTGGAGGCGACGATCATGAAGCGGTCCAGATCGAGTTCGAGACCAAAGCGCTGCTCGTCCCAGCGGATGGCGCGCATGAGGCTCGCCATCGCATGCTCGGTCTTGTCGAGCTGGCCCGGTTCGACCCACACCTGCAACAGCACCTCACGGCCGGAGCGGGTGATGAACTTTTCCTCGCGGCAGACGAAGCGACCGGCCACCAGGGCGAACAGGTAGCTCGGCTTGGGAAACGGGTCGAGCCAACGCGCCCAATGGCGGCCGTCGGGCAACTGGCCCTGCGCGGCCAGGTTGCCGTTGGACAGCAGCACCGGAAAGCGCGCAGCGTCGGCGCGCAAGGTGACGGCGTAGGTCGCCATCACATCGGGCCTGTCAGTGAAATACGTAATACGGCGGAAGCCCTCGGCCTCGCACTGTGTGAAAAAGTTGCCGTGCGATACGTACAGCCCCATCAATTCGCTGTTGACGCTGGGCGCGATGGCGTTGCGAATGGTCAGCGTGAAGCGGTCGCTGCGCGGGGTCAGCTGAAGCCGGTCGGGCAGGACCTTGTAGGCGGCAGGTGCCAGCGCGCGGCCGTCGATGTCGATGCCGAGCAGTTCGAGGTCCTCGCCGTCGAGCACCAGCGGCCCGTCGGTCCCTGCGCTGTTGCGGGTGACGACGCTGGTGGCAGTAACGAGCGTGCGCTCGGGCGCCAGATCGAACTCCAGCGCAATCGACTCGATCAGCCACGAGGGCGCCTGGTAGTCGGCGCGCCGGACGGTGACGACATCGTCGTTTCGCATGCGTCGGGGACTTTCGATGGCTGCTGGATCGGGGCGGCGTCGGGTGGCCTGTGGCGTGCGTCCAACGAAATCCACCGCTGACGCCACAGGGGCGCGGATTGTAGCTGCGGCCCGTTTTTCACCGCCGGAGTTTCCCGATGATATGGTTTGCCCTGACTTCCAGCCGAAGCGCGACGACGCGATCGGCGCCCGAAGGGAAGGCAGGATTTTTGCGCTGCGATTCGAGCGCACCGGCCTGAACCCTTGTGCGCCATCAATATCCGTCAGGGTTTGCACCGGTAGAAGTCGAACTCACGACCGCTGCGTATCGACAGACGGCCACAGATCTTTCCCTGGGAGACGAGCATGCCGAAACACACCACCCTCCGCCGGCACGTGCTGGCAACCGCTGCTGCCCTGGCAGCTGCCGTCGCACTGCCCGGCGTCGCGAGCGCGCAGGCGCCGATCGTCATCAAGTTCAGCCACGTTGTGGCCGAGAACACGCCCAAAGGCCAGGGCGCGCTGAAATTCAAGGAAGCTGCCGAGCGCCTGTTGCCGGGCAAGGTGCAGGTGCAGGTGTTCCCCAGCTCCCAGCTGTTCGGTGATGCCAAGGAGCTCGAGGCGCTGCTGCTCGGTGATGTGCAGTTCATCGCGCCGTCGCTGTCCAAGTTCGACCGTTACACGAAGAAGATCCAGATCTTCGACCTGCCGTTCCTGTTCGACGATATCGATGCCGTGGATCGCTTCCAGTCGAGCGCGGCCGGCCAGTCGCTGCTGACCTCGATGAAGAACCGGGGCTTGCTGGGCCTGGGCTACTGGCACAACGGCATGAAGCAGTTGTCCACCAACAAGGACAAGCTGACGCGGCCGGAAGATGTCAAGGGCCTGAAGTTCCGCATCCAGGCCTCCGACGTGCTTGAAGCGCAGTTCCGCGGCTTGAACGCCAACCCGCAGAAAATGGCCTTCGCCGAGGTCTACCAGGCGCTGCAGACGGGCGTCGTCGACGGCCAGGAGAACACCTGGTCGAACACCTACTCGCAGAAGTTCCATGAAGTGCAGAAGACCATCGCCGAGACCAACCACGGCGTGATCGACTACATGGTCGTGACCAACGCCAAGTGGTGGGACGGCCTGCCGGCGGACGTCCGCAAGGGCCTGACCCAGGCGATGGACGAGGCGACCAAGCACTCGAACAAGATGGCCTCCGACCTGAACGAAGCCGACCGCAAGAAGATCGAGGGGGCGGGCAAGGCCAAGATCCAGAAGTTGTCCAAGGAAGACGTGGCGGCATGGCGCAAGTCCATGGAGCCGGTGTGGAAGAAGTTCGAGGGCGATATCGGGCGTGACCTGATCGACGCCGCCTTGAAGTCCAACAAGTAACTCGTCCTTCCCCCTGCAGGGCCCGCAAGTCGGGCCCTGCGTCTATCCATGGGTGTCACGATGCGCTGGCTCGAACATCTCGAGGAAGGGCTGATCACCTTCCTGCTCGCGGCGATGACGATGGTCACCTTCATGCAGGTGGTCGCTCGCTATGTCTTCAACTACAGCTTCGTCTGGGCGCTCGAACTGACGGGCGTGATGTTCGCGTGGCTGATCTTCGTCGGCATGTCGTACGGCGTGCGGGTGGGTGCGCACATCGGCGTCGACGCGGTGGTCAAGGCGGTCGGGCCGGGCACGGCACGGGCGATGAGCGTGATCGCGGCGCTGCTGTGCATCGTTTACGCGCTGATCGTCACCTACGGTGGCTTTCAGTACGTGAGCAAGATGTACGACGTCGGCATCGAGATGCAGGATATGCCGGTGCAGCAGTGGATCCCGCGGGTGATCCTGCCTATCGGTTTCGCGCTGCTCACCTTCCGCTTCGTGCAGGTGCTGTTGCGGCTGCTCAGCGGCAAGGAGGCACACCTGCTCGGTGACGAGGCGAAGGACGCGCTCAAGCTCAAGGACGACAGTGCCGAGGTGCCCAAATGACCACGGTCATCCTGTTTGTCCTGTTGTTTCTATTCATGATGCTGGGCATGCCGGTGGCGGTGGCGCTCGGCCTGTCGTCGCTGCTGACGATTCTGTTCTTCGCGCAGGACTCGCTGGCGTCGCTGTCACTGAAGCTGTTCGAGACGTCCGAGCACTACACGTTGCTGGCGATTCCGTTCTTCATTCTCGGCGGCGCGTTCATGACCACGGGTGGCGTGGCCAAGCGGATGATCCGCTTTGCCAACGCCTGCATCGGTCACCTGCGTGGGGGCCTGGCGATGGCGTCGGTGATGGCCTGCATGCTGTTCGCCGCGGTGTCGGGCTCGTCGCCGGCCACGGTGGTGGCGGTGGGCTCGATCGTCATCGCCGGCATGGTGCGCGCCGGCTACACGCAGGCGTTCGCCGCCGGCGTGATCTGCAACGCCGGCACGCTCGGCATCCTGATTCCGCCGTCGATCGTGATGGTGGTGTATGGCGCCGCGACCGAGACCTCGGTCGGCAAGCTCTTCATGGCGGGGGTGATCCCCGGCATCGCGCTCGGTCTGATGCTGATGGTGGCGATCTACGTGCGGGCGCGAATGATCAACCTGCCCAAGCAGCCGCGCGCGACGATGTCCGAGGTGCTCACCTCGGGGCGCGATTCGCTGTGGGGCCTGTTGCTGGTGATCATCATCCTCGGTGGGATCTACGGCGGTGTGTTTACGCCGACCGAGGCGGCGGCGGTGGCGGCGGTCTACGCGTTCTTCATCGCTGTGTTCATCTACCGCGACATCGGCTTCAAGCAGGTGCCGCACGTGCTGCTCGATGCCGGCAAGGTGACGGTGATGCTGATGTTCATCGTCGCCAATGCGCTGCTGTTCGCGCACGTGCTGACCACCGAGCGCATTCCGCAGCAGATCGCCGAGGTGATCATCGGCTGGGGCATGTCGGATTGGCAGTTCCTGATCGTGGTGAACATCCTGCTGCTGATTGCCGGCATGTTCATGGAGCCGACCGGGATCATCCTGATCCTGGCGCCGATCTTGTTCCCGATCGCCATGCAGCTGGGTATCGACCCGGTCCACCTGGGCATCATCATGGTCGTGAACCTGGAGATCGGCATGATCACGCCGCCGATCGGCCTCAATCTCTTCGTCACCGCCGGCATTACCAAGATGTCGATCATGGAAGTGGTGCGTGCCGCGCTGCCGTGGACGATGGTGCTGCTGCTGTTCCTGGTGATCGTCACCTACGTGCCGGCTTTGGCACTGTTCCTGCCGAATTTGCTGTTCTAGAGGAACGGTGCGGCCGCGTGAGGCCGGCGCGCCCGGTTCGGCAGCACCAGGACGACTCCAACGTTCAGTCACATCGCAAACGCGCCGTCCGGCGCGTTTGTGTTTAGTGCTTGCGGTGCCGGTTGGGGCAGGTGTCGCAGGAGAGCTTTTCGCCGCCAGGTGCAACCACCGCCGGACCGCCGCAGGAGCCACGCAGGCAGGGCCGGCGGAACATCACGCCGATGGCCATGGCGGCGACGGCTGCGCCGAGCAGCAGGGCCACCAGCCCGAAGACCGCCCAGAAGGTCGCCATCGGATGGCCTCAGGTGGCCTGCGTCAGTTGCGCGAAGGCGGAGGTCGAGCGGTCGCTGAACTGCCCATCCGGCTGGCGGACGATGAAATGCGCCGCCAGGTGCTCGCGTTGCGCCAGTTCCCAGCCGGCCTGCGGACCGAGCACGATCAGTGCGGTCGCCAACGCGTCGGCGCGCATGCAATCGTCGGCTACCACCGTGACTGAGGCGAGTCCGTGCGCTATCGGTGCGCCGGTGCGCGGGTCGATCTCGTGCGAGTAGCGACGCCCCGCGTGCTCGTAGTAGATGCGGTAGTCGCCAGAGGTGGCCATCGACTGGCCCGACAGCGGCACCACCCGGCGCGCGCGCTGCGGCACGGCGTCCGGCTGCTCGATGCCGATCTGCCACGCCAGGCCCTGCGCATTGCGGCCACGCGTGCGCACTTCGCCGCCCACCTCGATCATGTAGTGCTCGATGCCCTGCGCGTCGAGCGCGTGTGCGGCGAGGTCGACGCCGTAGCCCTTGGCGATGCCGCCGAGGTCGAACTGCTGGGCGGTCTGCGTCTTGGTGGCGGTGTGCTGTGCGCGGTCCAGGCGCAAGCCGCCATGGCCGAGCGCGGCGCGGCCGGATTGCACGGCGGCCTCCGTCGGCGGCGCCGTCCGCTTGGCCGGACCGAAGCCCCAGGCCAGCACCAGCGGTGCGATCGACAGGTCGAACGCGCCCCGTGAGAGCTCGGCGACCTGCTGTCCAGCCGCCAGCACCTCGAACAGCGGGCGGGACAGCGCCAGCGGCGCTTCAGCGGGCTGGCGGTTCAGCCGCATCAGCTCGGACTCGGGCCGGTACAGCGACATGCCGCGGTTGACGCTGTCCAGCGCCGACTGCACGTCGGCGGTCAACCGTTCCAGCTGCGCCGCGGTGAGCGTGCTGGCGGCGAGCTTGACGGTAAACGTCGTGCCCATCGTCTCGCCCGTCAGCTGAATAGGTCCGGTTGACGGCCCGGCAGCGCGATCGCCGCAGCCCGCCAGCGACAGCGCACCGAACGAGCCAAGCGCGCCGATGATGCGGCGTCGGCGGGGCGAAAGAATCGTGTCCATCGTCTGTCTCCAGTGCTTGTGCTCAGCGCGGTGCGGTGGGCGCGGCGTCGCGCACGGCCGCTTCGAACCGGCCTTCGCCATGCCGGATCAGGTGATAGGTGAGGTCGCGGATCGACAATAGGCCGTGCACGCGCGGACCGTCGATCACCAGCAGGTGGCGATGCCGGTTCACGTGCATCAGCGCCAGCGCCGCCTCGACCGTGGTACCGGGGGTGACGAAGCGCACTTCGCGCGTGATCACCAGCGACAGCGGCGTCGTCGCCGGATCCCGCCCGGCATGCACCACGCGCACCAGCAGGTCGCGCTCGGTAAAGATGCCGTCGACCAGGCCGTCCTCGTTGCGCGTGAGCACCGCGCCGACGCTGCGCTCGGCCATCATCGCCACCGCTTCCAGTACGGAGGCGCCGGCGTCCACGGTGATCAGCTCATCGGTGCCGTCCTTGTTGCGCAGTACCGTCTCGACTGTCTGGCGCATGCTGTCTCCTTGATGTGGCGTGGCGTGCTAGCGGCGATCAGAGGCCGAAGTCGTCGAGCATGATGTTCTCGCGATCGACGCCGAGGTCGAGCAGCATGCGGATCACCGCCTTGTTCATCACGTCCGGTCCGCACAGGTAGTACTCGATGTCTTCAGGCGCCGGATGGTTCTTCAGGTAGCGGTCGCGCAGCACGTTGTGGCGCACCAGGCCCACCGGGCCGGTCCAGTTCTCCTCCGGTCGCGGCTCCGAGGGTACGAGGTGGAAGTGGAAGTTCGGGTAGTCGGCCTGCAGCTTGGCGAATTCCTCGAGGTAGAACGCCTCCTTGAGGTTGCGGCACGAGTACCAGAAGTGCATCTGCCGCGTGCTCTTGAGCCGGTACAACTGGTCGAAGATGTGCGAGCGCATCGGCGCCATGCCGGCGCCGGCGGCGACGAAGCACATCTCCTTGTCGGTGTCGCGCGCGAAGAACTCGCCGAACGGACCCGAGACGGTGAGCAGGTCGCCCGGCTTCAGGTTGAACAGGTACGAACTCATCTTGCCCGGCGGGATGTCGTCGCGGTACTCGGGCGCGAAGGCGATGCGGATGGTGAACAGCAGGATGCCCTTTTCGAGCGGATAGTTGGCCATCGAGTAGCCGCGCTCGACGTTCTCGGTCACCACCGACTTGAAGCGGAATAGATCGAAGCGATCCCACTCCTCGCGGTATTCGGGCTCGATGTCGAACTCGCTGAACGACAGTTCGTGTGGCCCGCACTCGATCTGCACGTAGCCGCCGGCCTTGAACGGCACGTCTTCACCCTCGGGCAGCGCGAGCTTCAGTTCTTTGATGAAGGTGGAGACATTGCGGTTACTGATCACGCGGCACTGCCACTTGCGCACGCTGAAAATCTCGGGCGCGACCTCGATCTTCATGTCGCGCTTGACCTTCACCTGGCAAGCCAGCCGGCAGCCGTGCTTGGCCTCGCGCGGCGAAATGAAGCCGGTCTCGGTCGGGAGCAGGGCGCCGCCGCCTTCCTTGACCACCACTTCGCACACGCCGCAGGCGCCTTTGCCGCCACAGGCGGCCGGCAGGAAGATCTTGTTGGCGTTGAGCGCGCCCAGCAGCGTGCCGCCGGTGGCGACCTTCAGCGCATTGGTCGGATCGCCATTGACGACGATCGACACGTCGCCTGCCGGCACCAGTCGGCTGCGGGCGATCATCAGCAGCGTCACCAGGAGCAGCACGATGACGGTGAACATCAGGACGGCGAGCGCGATCGACAGCATGGGCAGGCCTAGGCGGGCGCACACGCAAACAGCGCGGCGGTGGGATGCAGGCTTCGGGCGACGGTCATGGCGGTCACAACTGGATGCCGGAGAAGACCATGAAGGCGAGCGACATCAGCCCGGTCGTGATGAAGGTGATGCCCAGGCCGCGCAGGCCGGCCGGTACGTTGGCGTAGGTCAGCCGCTCGCGGATGGCGGCGAGCGCGACGATGGCGATGGCGAACCCCAGCCCGGAGCCGATGCCGAACACCACGCTCTCGCCGAAGCTGTACTCGCGCTCCTGCATGAAGAGCGATCCGCCCAGGATCACGCAGTTGACCGCGATCAGCGGCAGGAACACGCCGAGCGTGGTGTACAGCGCCGGGGCAAAGCGATCGATCGTCATCTCCACCACCTGAGTGGCGGCGGCGATGGTGGCGATGAACAGGATGAACGACAGGAAGCTCAGGTTGACCGTGGCCAGGCTCGGGCTGATCCACTCGAGTGCGCCTTCGGCCAGCAGGTTGCGCAGCAACAGGTTGTTCAGCGGCACCGTGATCACCTGCACAAACACGACGGCGACACCCAGGCCGATCGCGGTATCGACTTTCTTTGAGCAGGCCAGGAACGAGCACCCATGTTCTCCATGAACACGGACTTCAGACCGAGATTGATGAAGTGCTCCATCGCTCAGTCCTTTTCCTGCAGCGCCGGCTTCCAGGTGCGCAGTGCCCAGATCAACAGACCAATTAGGAACAGTGCCGACGGCGCCAGCAGCATCAGGCCGTTGGGTACATACCAGCCGCCCTCGGTCACCAGCGGCAGCACGCTCACACCGAACAGCTTGCCGGCGCCGATCAGCTCGCGCAGGAAGGCGACCACCAGCAGCACCAGCGCGTAGCCGAGCCCGTTGCCCAAGCCGTCGAGCGCAGCCAGGCCGGGTGGATTGCTCATCGCAAACCCCTCGGCGCGACCCATCACGATGCAGTTGGTGATGATCAGCCCGACGAACACCGACAACTCGAGCGACAGCTCGTACAGCGTGGCTTTCAGCACCTGGTCGAACACGATCACGAGCGAGGCGATGATCGCCAGCTGCACGATGATGCGGATCGATGATGGCGTGTGATTGCGAACCAGGCTGACCGCCATGTTTGCCAGCAGCGTCACCAGGATCACGCCGGCGCCCATCACCAGCGCCTTGTCGACCCGGGTGGTGACTGCCAGCGCCGAACACACGCCCAGCATCTGCACGCCGATCGGGTTGTTGACCAGCACCGGATCGAACAGCGTCGAGCGCGCCTGCGGGCTGAACCAGGGCGCCTTGCCCGCCACCGGGGTGGCTGCGCTCATGTCTTGGCTCCTTCGCGAAAGCGCTTGAGGAACTTGCCGTAGCCGTCTTCGCTCAGCCAGAACTGCATCAGGCGGGTGACGGCGTTGCTGGTGATGGTCGCGCCTGAGAGCCCGTCGACGTGCATCGGGTCAGCTTCGGGCGTGCCGGCCGGGCCCTTGATCACCGTGATGCGCGCGCGCCACTGGTCGTCGTAGCCCTTGCGGCCCTGCCAGCGGTCCTGCCACGCCGGGTTGCCGATCTCGCCGCCCAGGCCCGGGGTCTCGCGGTGGTCGTAGTAGGTCAGGCCGCGCACCGTGTTGGCATCGGGTCCAAGAGACAGGAAGCCGTACATCGTGCCCCACATGCCCAGGCCTTCGACCGCCAGCACCATCTGGTCGACCCGATCGCCCTTCATCACGAAGTAGACGACGCCCAGGTTCGGCATGCGCCGGATGCCGGCAGTGTTGGTCGGCGCCGGGCGGCTGGTGGCCGGATCGTTGCGCGCGGCACGCTGATCGTAGGCACGCGCATCGAGCTTGCCTTCAGGCACCAGTTCGCCGGTGGCGAAGTCGACCAGACGAATCTTGATGTCGCGCTGGAAAAAGCGCTCGACGTCGGCGCGGCTGACGCTCTGACCCGGCTGTACCAGATCGGCTGCCACCAGCACGTTCTTTTCCATGTACAGCCGCGCGCTGGCTTTCTGCCGCGGTTCCAGCGTCACGGCAGCGACCGAGATCAGCAGTGCGCAGGCCACGCAGACCGCGGTGGCGAACAGGATCGTGTAGCGCGTGCTGTTGACGCGCAGGGCAAGGGCGTCAGCCATGACGGGCCACCCGCGCCGTTCGACGCCGCACATTGGCGCGCATGAAGTAGTGATCAATCATCGGCGCCATCACGTTCATGAAAAGGATGACCAGCATCACCGACTCCGGATAGGCCGGATTGAACACGCGGATCAGCACGATCAGCGCGCCCAGAATGATTCCGTAGACCCATTTACCGGCGTCGGCGAACGGTGACGTCACCGGATCGGTGGCCATGAACACCGTGCCGAAGGCCCAGCCGCCCAGCACCATGTGCCACCAGAAGGGCACGCCGAACCACGCGTTGCTGTGCGAGCCGATGGCGTTGAGCAGCACCGCCATGCCGACGGTGCCGAGCGTCACCGCGGCCATCGTGCGCCACGAGCCCACACGCGTGACGATCAGGATGACGGCACCGATCAGGCAGGCGAGCGCAGAGGTCTCGCCCATCGAGCCGGGCTCGAATCCGATGAACGCGTTCCACCACGAGAAGTCGGTGCCATCGAACGGGCGGTCGAGCACGCGGATATCGGCCAGCGGGGTGGCGCCGGAGAATCCGTCGACCGCCTTGTCCGCGGGCACGGCGGTCCACACCTTGTCGCCCGAGATCTCCGCCGGGTAGGCGAAGAACAGGAACGCGCGCGCGGCCAGCGCCGGGTTGATGAAGTTCATGCCGGTGCCGCCGAACAACTCCTTGGCGATCACCACGCCGAAGCTGATGCCCAGGGCGGCCTGCCACAGCGGCGTAGCCGGCGGCAGGATCAGCGGAAACAACAGGCCCGTGACGAAAAAGCCCTCGTTGACCTCGATCTTGCGCACCACCGCGAACAGCACTTCCCAGGTGAGGCCGACGATCATCGTCACCGCGTACAGCGGCAGGAAGTAGAGCG
>LNFM01001506.1_pt1 | contig 52567 bp, 51 predicted proteins | sample 596031 | NCBI WGS metagenome assembly LNFM01 (sample SAMN04254537, study PRJNA301005) | activated carbon metagenome | isolation source: dual media filters at the Ann Arbor, Michigan drinking water treatment plant | place: USA: Ann Arbor | reverse complement strand
ATATGCGTTCCAGATGTTTCTGGAACACTCCCGATGCTTCTGCATCAAGTCCGTGATATCTCGCATCTCAGGCGGCCTTCTGTTGCCTAACTTTGAAGTAGGCGACGAATCTGTCGCAATGTTTTTGGACGCATGTGTCGCATAACACCGGGGCGAAGCTGCAAGGGCTTGATTCAACTATAGGGGCTGTCGGTTAATGCGGCAATATCGTTGGGGGGGAGGGCGACATGGACGTCGCGCCGAGGCCGGGCTTGTTGCAGCGGGTGCGGGAGGTATTGCGCAGGCAGCATTACAGTCTGCGCACGGAGAAGACTTATCTCTTCTGGATCCGCGACTTCATTCATTTCAATGATCGCGTCCATCCGCGGGATTTGCCGCCGGAGGCGCTGGAGCGCTACCTCGGGGCGTTGGCGACCGAGCGGCGGGTGTCGGCCTCCACACAGAACCAGGCGCTGAGCGCGCTGTTGTTCCTGTACCGGCGGGTGCTCGGCATCGAGTTGCCGCGGCTCGACGGTTTTTCGCGCGCGAAGGTGTCGACGCATCTGCCGGTGGTGCTCACGCGCGAACAGGTCCGCGCGGTGCTCGCGCATCTCGACGGCACCTACCTCCTCATCGCGAACCTCCTCTATGGCAGCGGGCTGCGGCTGATGGAGGGGCTGCGGCTGCGGGTGAAGGACGTGGACTTCACGCGCGGCCAGGTGCTCGTGCGCGACGGCAAGGGCGCGAAGGATCGCGTGACGATGCTGCCGCAATCATTTGCGCCGGCGCTCGCGTTGCATCTCGAGCGGGTGAAGGCACTGCACGACAGCGATCTCGCGCAGGGCGTTGGCGCCGTGTACTTGCCCTATGCGCTGGCCAGGAAGTATCCGAATGCGGCGAAGGAGTGGGCCTGGCAGTTCGTGTTTCCGGCCGCGGGTTTATCGCGCGATCCGGAGGCCGGCGTGAGGCGGCGGCACCATCTGCATGAGAAGTCGATGCAGCGGGCCATGAAGCGGGCGGTGCGGCGCGCGGGCATTCTGGTGCCGGCGTCCTGCCACACCCTGCGGCACAGTTTCGCCACGCACCTGCTCGAAGGTGGCTACGACATCCGCACAATCCAGGAGCTGCTCGGCCACAAGGATGTCAGTACGACGATGATCTATACGCACGTGCTGAATCGCGGGGGGCGCGGGGTGCGGAGTCCGCTGGATCCGTCGTGAGCATCGTGGCAGCAGCGGCATTCTGTATGTACACGGTGCATACGACTACGCCGTGAGTGCCCTGCGCTTTGAGTGGGGCGCGCTGAAGGCGGCGCAGAATCTTCGCAATCAACGCGTGGCCTTCGAGGAAGCTGTCACGGTGTTCAGCGATGAACACGCCCGGCTTATCGCCGATCCGGATCACTCGGCGACCGAAGACCGGTTCGCATTACTGGGCCTGAGCGGGCGGCTCAGGCTTCTGGTGGTCGTGCATTGTGACCGGGCGGGCGACGACGTGATCCGGCTGATTTCCGCGCGCAGAGCGACACGCGCTGAAGCGCGGCAATACAGATGAGGCCAGCACATGCGCAAGCAATACGATTTCGGCGCGGCGCAAGCGAACCCGTATGCCGCACGGGTCAAGAAGTCGATCACGATTCGGATCGACGAGACTTCGATTGCCTGCTTCAAGTCCCTGTCGGCGGAAACCGGGATCCCCTACCAGAGCCTCATCAACCTCTACCTGAACGACTGCGCGCTGCCGAAGCGCAGGATCAAGCTCGACTGGAAGTAGGCGGCGTCAGCCCTCGTCCGCCGCTTCCCGCGCCACCGCGCGATAGCCGATGTCGCGGCGGCAGTGCATGCCGTCCCAGTGGAGGCGATCGACGCGCGCGTAGGCTTTCGACTGCGCGTCACGCACACCCTTGCCCACCCCCACCACGCACAGCACGCGTCCGCCGCTGGTGACGACCTGTCCGCTGTGCTCCGCGGTGCCGGCGTGGAACACGCGCGTGTCAGGGAGGTTGTCATCGAGGCCTTCGATGACGGCGCCTTTGGCGTAGTCGCCGGGATAGCCGCCGGCGGCGAGCACCACGCCAACGGTTGCGCGCGGGTCGAAGTCGAGTGTGACCCGGTGCGCCTGGCCGTTCAGCACGGCGAGGCAGGCCTCGGGCAGGTCGGATCGCAGGCGCATCATGATCGGCTGCGTTTCCGGATCGCCGAAGCGGCAGTTGTATTCGAGGGTCTTCGGTGTGCCGTCGGGCGCCACCATCAGGCCGGCGTACAGGAAGCCGACGTAAGGCCGGCCCTCGGCCGCCATGCCGGCGAGCGTCGGTTCGATCACTTCGCGGATCACGCGCGCATGCAGTGCGGCGTCGACGATCGGCGCCGGCGAGTACGCGCCCATGCCGCCGGTGTTCGGGCCCTGGTCGCCGTCGAACACGGCCTTGTGATCCTGGGCGGACGCGAACGGCAGAATGGTCTTGCCGTCGGTCATCACGATGAAACTCGCCTCTTCGCCGACGAGAAACTCTTCGACGACGATCTCGCTGCCCGCCGCGCCGAAGGCGTTGCCGGCCAGCATGTCGCGCGCGGCGGCCAGCGCTTCGTCATGGGTCTGCGCGATGATCACGCCCTTGCCGGCGGCAAGGCCCGAGGCTTTCACGACGATTGGCAGCGGGCGACTCTTTATATATGCCTCAGCGGCCGCCAGATCGGTGAAGTTCTCGTAGGCGGCCGTCGGAATGCCGTGGCGCTTGAAGAAATCCTTGGTGAAGGCTTTGGAGGCTTCGAGGATCGCGGCGTTCGCGCGCGGACCGAAGCACTTGAGCCCCTCCCGCTCGAACGCATCGACGACGCCCGCCACCAGCGGTGCCTCGGGGCCGACGATCGTCAGTTCAATCTGCTGGCGCCTGGCAAACGCGGCGAGCGCCGGAATGTCTTCGGCGCCAATCGGGACGTTGCGCACCTTCGGCTCCCGCGCCGTCCCGGCATTGCCGGGCGCGACGAACACGGTACGGACACGCGAAGACTGCGCGCACTTCCACGCCAGCGCATGCTCACGGCCACCGCCACCGATGATCAGGACTTTCATGCGCCGAAGAATCTAGCCACGGAGGACACGGAGAGCACGGAGGAATTCATATGGATACTCGTTTGATGCCCGCTTTCAGCAGCACCGAATTGAAGTTGAGCAGCAGGCCGCGTTTCAATTGCAGAACTTTCAGATAGGAAATCAGCTGCGCGCGATGAACGTCGGTGAGATGCTCAACCGCTTTCAGCTCCAATGGCAGGCATTGTTCGACGAGCAGGTCCACTCGGAATCCCATCCCGAGTACGATGCCCTTATAAGTCACATCGATCCCCACTTGTCGTTCGCTGACGATGCCGTTGAGCAGCAGCTCATGCTGAAGCGCACATTCATAGATGCCTTCCTGCAGGCCAGGTCCCAACACGCGATGCACCTCGATCGCTCGACCGATGACTTTTTCAATCAACGACTCTGCTGCTTCCCGCATAAACAACCTCCATGTCGTTTATCGCTGTCGCAAACTATCCTGCCTTTACAATCGGTAACCGCGTTCCCGCAGCCCCGTATCAATCATTATCTCTCTCCGTGTCCTCCGTGCCCTCCGTGGCTAGATTCACCCACCTTCAATGCCGGAAGTGCCGCATCCCCGTGAACACCATGGCCATGCCTGCTTCGTCGGCGGCGGCGATCACTTCCGGGTCGCGGACGGAGCCGCCGGGCTGGATCACGGCGGTGATGCCGACGGCGGCGGCGGAGTCGATGCCGTCGCGGAAGGGGAAGAAGGCGTCGGAGGCCATCACCGAGCCTTTGACTTCGAGGCCTTCGTCGGCCGCCTTGATGCCGGCGATGCGCGCGGAGTACACGCGGCTCATCTGGCCGGCGCCGACGCCGATCGTACGGCGGTCGCGGGCGTAGACGATCGCGTTGGATTTCACGCACTTCACCACGCGCCACGCGAACATCAGGTCGCGCAGTTCCGCCGGCGTGGGTGCACGCCGGCTCACGACTTTCAGATCGCTGGGCGCAATTGCGCAGGCGATGGCGTCGCGGTCCTGCACGAGCAGGCCGCCGGTGACCCGCTTGTAGTCGAGCATCGGCTGCTCGGTGCCGGGCGTGCCGACGACGAGCACGCGGATGTCCTTCTTGCGCTGGCAGATCGCGAGCGCGTCCGGCGTCACGCCGGGGGCGACGATCACTTCGACGAACTGGCGCGAGACGATCGCGTCGGCGGTCGCGGCGTCGAGTTCGCGGTTGAAGGCGATGATGCCGCCAAAGGCCGAAGTCGGGTCGGTCTGGTACGCGGATTCATAAGCCGCGCGGATGTCATCCGCCTCGGCCACGCCGCACGGATTCGCGTGCTTCACAATGCAGCAGGCGGGTTCGGCGTAAGCGAACACACACATCAGCGCCGCGTCGGTGTCGGCGATGTTGTTGTATGACAACGCCTTGCCGTGCAGCTGGCGCGCGGCGGCGATCGAGCCGGCCGGCGGGTCGCGGTCGGCATAGAACGCGGCGGTCTGGTGCGGGTTCTCGCCGTAGCGCAGGTCCTGCAGCTTCGAGAAGCGCAGGCGCTGGGTGTCGGGGTAAGCCGGCGCGCCGGGGATCTGCGCCGACAGGTAGCGCGTGACGGCGGCGTCGTAGTCGGCCGTGTGCGCATAGGCTTTGGCCGCGAGGGCAAAGCAGGTCGCCTCCGGCAGGCCGCCGTTGGCGGCGAGTTCGGCGGCAATCGCGGCGTAGTCCGCCGGGTCCACGACCACTGCGACATGCGCGTGGTTCTTCGCGGCCGCGCGCACCATCGCCGGGCCGCCGATGTCGATGTTCTCGATGGCCTCAGTCAGCGAGCAGCCGGGCTTCGCAATCGTGGCCTCGAACGGATAGAGGTTCACCACCAGCAGGTCGATCGGCACGATGCCGTGCTGCGCCATCACGCCGTCGTCGGTGCCGCGCCGGCCGAGCAGGCCGCCGTGGATTTTCGGGTGCAGCGTCTTGACGCGGCCGTCCATGATCTCGGGGAACCCGGTGTGGGCGGACACGTCCGTCACCGACAGGCCGGCCTGCCGCAACGCGGCGGCCGTGCCGCCGGTGGACAGCAGGTCCACGCCGTGGTCGGCCAGGGCGCGCGCGAAATCAATGAGGCCAGTCTTGTCGGAGACGCTCAGCAGCGCTCGCCGGATCGCGATCATCAGGGTGTTTCCAGGGTCAGGAGGGGCGGGGCCCGGCGGTCAGCTCGCGATGCCGTAACGTTCCAGCTTCTTGCGTAAGGTCGCACGATTGAGTCCCAGGTGCTGGGCCGCCTTCGAGATATTGCCGCGCGTGCGGCGCATGACTTCCTCGAGCAGCGGGCGCTCGACTTCGCACAGCACGAGTTCGTACAGGTCCGCGGGTGTGTGTCCGTTCAAATCCGCGAAGTAACGCTCCAGCGCCTGTTTCACGTGGAATGACAGCGGCTGATGATCGGGGGCGCGATGTTCCGCGACCTGCTTGATCACAACATTGGCAACGGACTTCCCCATCATGCTGCCTCTCCGTGTTGTAAGCCGAACAGGCTGTCGCCAAGTTCGCAAAGGTAATTCGTTTGCGCTAGAGCTGTGCTCAAGCCATTGAAGACCGCGCGGAATGCACTGCCCTGAGGCAGCCATTGCTGATACCAGCCCGCATGCTTGCGCGCGATGCGCATGCCGAGGTCTTCGCCATAGAACGCATGCAGTGCACTGACATGCGCGCGCATCGTCTCGAGCGCTTCCGATGCTGTCGGCGGTGCCAGCACGGTGCCATCGGTCAGATACGCGCGGATGCGCGCGAACAGCCATGGGTCACCTTGTGCAGCGCGGCCAATCATCAGGCCGTCCGCCCCCGTGTGTTCAAGCACGAATCGCGCCTTGTCGGGCGAGGTGATGTCACCGTTGGCGATCACCGGGATTCGCACCGCCGCTTTCACGGCCGCGATGGTGTCGTACTCGGCTTCGCCCTGGTAGGCGCACTCGCGTGTGCGCCCATGCAGGGTCAACGCGCTGATGCCGCAATCTTCTGCAATGCGTGCAATCTGCACCGCATTGCGCGCGGCGCGCGACCAACCGGTGCGTGTCTTCAGGGTCACCGGCACGGACACCGCGCTGACCACGGCGACCAAGATGTCACGCACCAGTGTTTCGTCTTTCAACAAAGCGGAACCGGCGAGCCGATTGCACACACGCTTCGCCGGGCAACCCATGTTGATGTCGACGATTTCAGCGCCATGCGCCACGCAGTCGCGCGCGGCAGCCGCCATCTCGGCCGGCACGGCGCCTGCGATCTGCACGATGCGGGGAGCGTTTTCGCCCGCGATTTCCAGGCGTTTTTGCGTTTGCGCAGACGCGCGCAGCAAGGGATTGCTGCTGGTCATCTCGGACGGCGCGTAGTCCGCTCCATGCTGGCGGCAGAGGGACCGGAACACTCGGTCGCTGACGCCTGCCATCGGCGCAAGCACCAGCGGGCGATCGAACGAGTAAGGGCCGAGTTGCATGGGCATCGTATTTTTCTTTTGTCTCTCGTCGCTGCCAACCATGATGCGATGGCGCCCGTGCCGCGTGCATGGCGCGCGGCGCAGAGGAACATCATCAGGTGGAAACTTCCGGCGAGTGACCCGTGGGCGCGAGTCTTATTTTAAGAGTGGGTTGCTTGCCTGACCGGAACCGGCAGCACCCCCAATTCGATGGAGATGATAGCCACAATCGAAAGGGATCGGAAGCGGCTGCAGGACGCACGTCGAAACTTTTTCAACGGCGCGTCGACGACGTCGTACTTGCGTGCGACACCTCTTGCGCTGGATCAGGAAACGCGTTCTAAGCGCCTGCTCAGAGGAACAGGAATTCGAAGCTGTCCGCGCGATCGCCGACACCCGCGATCTCGAGCACGATGTAAACACTGCGGCCGGCAGGCATGCCGGCCTCGATGTCAATCGATCGATCGAGATATTCCTTCGGCGTGAAGCGTCGCACGCCGACGGCGACACCCGTGCGGTCGTAGACACCGAGCTGTATCACCGGATAGGCCGCAGCGAGTTTGCCGCGATTCAACAACGTTGCATTGACGAGCAGCGTCCTGGCGTATTGCGGATGATCGCGCACGTCGCGTGCGATCAGTTCGATGTCCGCGACCGTGACCGGCTGTTCGAGACGACAGCCGACGCGCGCGCACAAGCGCTCAGCCGGCGGACGCAGCTGGGGAAACTGCGCGAGCAGATCGGCGCGCCAGTGCCATGACGTCTGCACCGCGAGCACGGTGACCAGCAGCAGGCCCAGCAGCGTCCACGCCCAGCGCCCGCGTCGTGCCTCGCGCGCCGCGAGGCGTTCGAGATCGTCGCGCAGCACCGCCGGCGCGTCGTCGATGGCGAGCGAGATCTGCGGATCGGGCGCGGCGAGTTCGATGCGCGGCATCGGCGGTTCGGCGTCGGCAATGAGGATCTCGTTGAGACCGGCCGCGCCGACATGCGGGCCGTCGTCGTCAGCGGCGCCCGCCATGTCGACTTCAGGGGCGGGTGCCGGCGCCGGCGCCACGACGCGCACGGGTTCATCGGCGAGATGGTCCAGCGCGTTGAACACGCGCTCGCAGGCGCCGCATTCGACGAAGCCGCGCGCCACACCGAGTTGCGGTGCCTGGACGCGAAAGACGGTTTTGCAGTGCGGGCAGAGTGTCAGCATGTTCCTGGAGTGGCCTGCCTGATCAGGCTTTGTGGCCACTGATGAAGGCCCATTCGCCGCGGATGACGGGTGGGTCCATCTTAAACCGCGGCGCATAGGCCGCCATAGCGGCGTCGACCTGCTCGCTGAGCAGGCCCGACAGCCCGATCCGCCCGCCCGGCGCCACGCGCGCGTCGAGAGTCGGCGCCAGCGCGATCAGCGGATTCAACAGGATGTTCGCGACCAGCACGTCGAACGTGCCGGCCGGCAGCGCGGACGGCAGCACGAAGTCGATCGCCGGGCAGTCATTCAGTGCAGCATTTTCGCGTGCGACGACGCAGGCCTGCGCATCGATGTCGACGCCGACGATGCGCGCCGCGCCGTGACGCGCGGCGGCGATGGCGAGGATGCCGGATCCGCAGCCGTAGTCGAGCACCGACCTGTCGGCCAGTGCAAGGGCGCCGCCGAGCCAGTCGAGGCACAGGCCGGTGGTCGGATGTGTGCCGGTGCCGAAAGCCATGCCCGGATCGAGACGGATGAAATGCCGGGCGCCGGCGGGCACGTCGTGCCAGGTCGGCACCACCCACAGATCGCCGGCGAACAGCAGCGGCGAGAACTGCTGACGCCAACGCTGCTGCCAATCCTGGTCGGCCAGCAGTTCGCGCCGCGCGTCGCCGACCTCGGTGCCGCCGGCGGCCAGGGCCGCCAGCACCGCATCGATGTCGATCTCGGCCGGAAACAGGCCTTCGACGAGGCAACTCGGCCACAGCGACGGATCGGCATAGTCAGGCTCCGCGAAACGCGGGCTGCTGTCGTCCAGCGCCTCGACCGACACCGCCAGCGCGCCGGCGTCGATGAAGGCCTGTTCGAGCGCCGGCACCGCGACGTCGGCGGCCGGCAGCGCGAGCTTGATCCAGGCGTCGCTCAATCGAGCGCGAGCTTGCGCTCGAGGTAGTGGATGTCGGTGCCGCCGTTCATGAACGCCGCGTCCCGGATCAGCTCCTGGTGCAGGGGCACGTTGGTGCTGATGCCGTCGATGATCGTCTCGTCGAGCGCCGTCGTCATGCGCGCCAGTGCCGCGCTGCGCGTCGAGCCGTGCGTGATCAGCTTGGCGATCAGCGAATCGTAATAGGGCGGCACGACATAGCCGTCATATAAATGAGAGTCGATGCGCACGCCGGGGCCGCCCGGTGCGTGGAAGATGTTGATCTTGCCCGGCGACGGCCGGAAGGTCTTCGGGTCTTCGGCGTTCACGCGGCATTCGATGGCATGCCCGCGCAACACGATGTCTTCCTGGCGCATCGACAGCGGATGGCCGGCGGCGATCATCAGTTGCTCGCGCACGATGTCGATGCCCGTGACCATCTCGGTCACCGGGTGCTCGACCTGCACGCGCGTGTTCATTTCGATGAAGAAGAACTCGCCGTTTTCGTACAGGAACTCGAAGGTCCCGGCGCCGCGATAGCCGATCGCCAGACAGGCTTCGACGCAGCGCATGCCCATGCGCTCGCGCAGTTCCGGCGTGATGCCGGGGGCGGGGGACTCCTCGATGACCTTCTGGTGCCGGCGCTGCATCGAGCAGTCGCGTTCGCCGAGATGCACGCAGTTGCCCTGGCCGTCGGCCAGCACCTGGAATTCGACGTGGCGCGGGTGTTCGAGGAATTTCTCCATGTACACCGCATCGTTCTGGAATGCGGTCAGCGCTTCGGCCTTGGTCAGCTGAATCGCATTCTTCAGCGCCGCTTCCGCGTGCACCACGCGCATGCCGCGGCCGCCACCACCGCCGGAGGCCTTGATGATCACCGGGTAGCCGATGTCGCGCGCGATCCGGAAGTTCTCGTGCATGTCTTCCGTCAGCGGCTTGCCGGAACCCGGCACACACGGAATGCCGGCCTTCTTCATCGCGCTGATCGCGGACAGTTTGTCGCCCATCAGGCGTATCGTTTCCGAGCGCGGGCCGATGAAGATGAAGCCGCTTTCTTCGACGCGCTCGGCGAAATCGGCGTTCTCGGACAGGAAGCCGTAGCCGGGATGGATGGCCACCGCGTCGGTCACTTCGGCGGCACTGATCACCGCCGGGATGTTCAGGTAGGACAGCCCGGGTTGCGGCGGGCCGATGCACACGGATTCGTCGGCCAGCCGCACGTGCTTCAGATCGCGGTCGACCGTCGAATGCACGGCGACCGTCTTGATGCCGAGTTCACGGCAGGCCCGCAGCACGCGCAGCGCGATTTCACCGCGATTGGCGATGACTATTTTGGACAGCATGAGGCGTGCCCTGTCAGTTGATGATGAACAGGGGCTGTTCGAATTCGACCGGCTGCCCGTTCTCGGCGAGGATCGACACCACCGTGCCGGCGCGGTCGGCTTCGATGGGGTTCATGATCTTCATCGCCTCGATGATGCACAGCGGATCGCCGATCTTCACGCTCTGGCCGACTTTGACGAACGCCGGCGAATCCGGGGACGGTGAAGCGTAGTAAGTGCCAACCATCGGCGACGGCACGACGTGGCCGTCGGGCTTGACCGGGGCAGCAGGCGCCACCGGCGCCGGCGCCGGTGCGGCGGCCGGCGCGCTCGCGTGGGCCTGTGGTGCGACCTGCACGGTGTGCATCGTCGGCATCGCCATGCTGCTCATCATGCGGCTGATGCGTACGGACTCTTCGCCTTCCTTGATCTCGATTTCGGCGATGCCGGATTCCTCGAGCAGTTCGATGAGCTTTTTGACTTTACGGATATCCATGGAGACTCCCGGTGGCCGCGGCTTCAGGCTGGCGCGTCGGCCAGCGCGGCGGCGGCCGCTGTGATTGCAAATTCATAACCCTGGGCGCCGAGGCCGGTGATCACCCCGCGCGCGATGTCAGACAGATAAGAGTGCTGCCGAAACGGCTCACGCGCGTGCACGTTGCTGAGGTGCACTTCGATGAACGGCAGCGCGACGCCCAGCAACGCATCGCGCAGCGCGACACTGGTGTGGGTGTAAGCGGCCGGGTTGATCACGATGAACGCGATGCCGTCGGTTTTCGCCGCATGGATGCGGTCGATCAGGGCATGTTCGGCGTTGCTCTGGAAGCACACGAGCTGGTGTCCGAGGGCCTGCGCGTGGGCAGCGGCCCGGGCTTCGATCTCGGCCAGCGTCAGCCGCCCGTACTTGTCCGGCTCGCGCTGGCCGAGCAGATTGAGGTTCGGGCCGTTCAATAGCAGGATTGAAGCCATTCGCAGCAGATTCCCGGAGTTGGCGTATTCAACGCAGGACGGCTGGGTCCCGCACGCGGCGGGCGGAAGTTAGCACAGTGGGCGCGGCGTTGCGAGCCAGTTCAACGCTGATATCCCCACGATGAACGCGGGTTCCGACAGTCGCGGCTACCTGGGGGCGAGCCAGGACTGGATGACGGCTTCGGCGTCGGCCTCGGGCCATTCGCCCTGGTGGGTGTGGCGCACCGCGCCGTCACGATCGACGACGACCGTGAACGGCAGGGCACCGATGCCGTTGCCCAGTCGCTGCATGTAGATCGCCACGTCTTCTTCGCCGGCGACGATGGGGAAATCGATGCGGTGTTCGGTGACGAAGCGCGCGACATCCTCACGCGTGTCGAGCGCGATGCCGACGAACTGCAGACCCTGGTCGCCATACTTCTGCTGCAGACGCACGAAAGCCGGCATTTCCTTCAGGCACGGAGGGCACCAGGTCGCCCAGAAATTCAGGACCACCAGTTTGCCGCGATAGGCCTCGAGGCTCAGTGGCTGTCCCTGCAGATCCTGAAAGCTCACGCCGAGCACGCCCGCGGCCGGTGCGGCCGCGGGCGCCGCGCCCGCACGCGAGGTCTGCAGCCAGTAGCCGCCGCCCGCGGCCAGCACGGCGACGAGGCCGAACCCGGCCCAGCGCAGCGCGTTCACGGATAGGCCAGCCGCAGTCGGGTAAGGAAATCCTCGGCATCGGCGTAGCCGATCAGCCGGTGCGCGCGAAGCTCGGCCTGCGCCTCGTCGAACAGCAGCACGGCCGGCGGGCCGAACAGTTCGAAGCGGCCGAGCAGGGCCTGGTCGGCGGCATCGTTGGCGGTGACGTCGGCGCGCAGCAGCACGAAGTCGTCGAGCGCGGCCTGGACCGTCGGATGGCCGAAGGTGTCGCGTTCGAGGTGTTTGCACTCGACGCACCAGTCGGCGTAGAAATCGAGCAGGACCGGCCGCCCGGCGTCCCGGGCCGCTGCCAGCTGCTGTTCGAGCGCCGGCACACCTTTGACCGAGGTGAAGGCTTGCTCACGTGACAGGCCTTGCGTCGCCTTGCCCGCCGTCAGTGGAGCGAGGGGTTTGAAGACATCGTCCGCGCCCGACGCGGCGCCGACGATCAGCACCGTGCCATAGCACAGCAGCGCGAGTCCGACACTTTTCCACAGCCGTTGCCAGCCCGACGCCGCATCGCGCAATGGTTCGAGCGCGCCCAGGAACATCGCGCTGCCGATCAGCAGCAACGCCCACAGGGCCAGCGTCAGCGGCGGCGGCAGCAGCCGGCCGAGGAACCAGACGGCCATGCCGAGCGAGATCACACCGAACACGATCTTGACGTGTTCGAGCCACTGGCCGGCGCGCGGCAGCAGGCGCCCGGCCGAGGCGCCGACGACGAGCAGCGGCACGCCCATGCCGATGCCAAGCGCGAACAGCGCGAGCCCGCCGGTGGCCGGATCGCCCTGACGGGCCAGGTAGAGCAGCGCGCCGGCGAGCGGCGGCGCCACGCAGGGCCCGACGATCAGGGCCGACAGACTGCCCATCAGCGCCACACCGGTCAGGCTGCCGCCGTGGCCGACACGGCTGCTGCGTTCGAGGCGCGTCTGCCACGACGATGGCAGCTGGAGCTGGTAGAAGCCGAACATCGACAGGGCGAGCGCGACGAACAGCAGGCTCGTGCCGATCAAGACGGCCGGATGCTGGAACGCAGCCTGCAGGTTCTGCCCGAACAGCCCGGCCGCGAGCCCCGCCACCGCGTAGGTCGCCGCCATCGCCAGCACGTAGACGCCCGACAGCACGAGACCGCGCACCGTGCCGATGCGATCCTTCTGGCCGACGATGATGCCGGAGAGGATCGGGATCATCGGAAACACGCACGGCGTCAGCGACAGCAGCAGGCCGAAGCCGAAAAACGACGCGATCACCGCCGGCAGGCTGTCGCGTTCGAGGCGCGCGGTGATGGCGTCCGATTCCGAGAGGGCGGCGGTGACGGGCGGTGCGACGGGTGCAGGATCGACCACCGCAGGCGCGGCGTCGGCGCCGGCCGGCACCACCGTCAGCGTTTTCTTGATCGGCGGATAGCAGATGCCGTCCTCGGCGCAGCCCTGGTAGCTCACGCGCAGTTCGACGCTCGTCATGCCGGGCGGCACGACCAGGGGCGCGGCGATGTTCAGCTCGTCGCGCAAGATCTGCACCGCGCCGAACTCGGGATCGTCTTTCGTTTCGCCGGCCGGCAGCGGGAGCTCGCCGACCGTGACGCCCGGACTCAGCGGTTCGACCCGGAACTTGTCGCGATAGAGGTAATAGCCGTCGGCAATCGACCAGTTCAGCGCAATCTGCCCGGCGGCCGGCGCTTCGTGCGTGAAGACGAACGCCTCGTCGGGCGGCAGGAACTCGCGCCGCGCAGGCCGGGTCCCGCCGTCCAGCGCATCGAGCAGGCCGGCCTCGGCGGACAGGGACGTCAGCAGCAGCAACCCGGCCCTTATTAAATGAGTGATGCGTGTAGCCATTCGAGATACTGCGGTGATCCGGCCGCGATACAGACCGCGACCACTTCGGGGAGTTCATAGGGGTGCTCGCGACGAATGGCCGCCTCGAGCGCCGGATAGTGCGCGCGATCGGTCTTGGCGAGCAGCAGCACTTCATCGGCCGCTTCGACCGTTCCTTGCCAGCGATAGACCGACACGAGGCCCGGCACGAGATTGACGCACGCGGCGACGCCTTCTTCGACCAGCACCTCGGCGATGCGTCGCGCGACCGCCGCATCGGGGCAGGTGCAGTAGCACATCAGCGGTTCGGACATCCGGGGATCTCGGCGGCGTGGGGCTTGCACATTGTACGCAGGCAGCGGCCGGGCGGGCCACGCGCCGACAGATGAGGTGAATTGTGCGAATTTTCCGCTATTGTATTCGCCTAGTGGAGTTTTTCCGGTGGGGAGGGCGCCCGCGATCGAGCGGTTGCCAACCGGAAAAGCCAGGGAATGGGGGAAAGTCCGTTGGCTCATCGTCATGTCGGCGGCGCGCGTTTGCGCCGCGCCTGTGTACTCGCCTTGTGGCTGGCACTGCCGGCCGCCCAGTCGGCGGAAGATCCGCTCGCCGCCGCGCAATCGCTGCTCGATGCCCGCAAGCCGGCCGCCGCGTACGCGCTGCTGAAGCCGCTCGAGGAAACCCTGGCCGGCGATCCCGGCTATGACTACCTGCTCGGCATCGCGGCGCTCGACAGCGGGAACGCGCTCGATGCGGTCTTCGCACTCGAACGCGTCGTCGACCTCGCGCCCGACAACGGGCCGGCCCGTGCCGAACTCGCCCGCGCCTACCTGGCGCTCGGCGAAACCGAAGACGCGCGCAAGGAGTTCAGGAAGGTCAAAGCCCTCGAGCTGCCTGAAGACGTCGAGCAGCGCATCGATCAGTACCTCGCGACGATCGACGTCTATGAAAACGCGACGCGCACGCGCTTCCGGCCATATGTGCAGATGGGTCTCGGCTACGACAGCAACGTCAACAGCGCGACGGATCAGAATCTCGTGGCCGTGCCCGCGCTCGGCGGCGTGCTGTTCGAACTGTCCGACCGCTCGCTCGAACTCGACAGCGCGATCTGGGACCTCACCGCGGGCCTGCGCTTCACGTCGCCCCTCAGCAAGGCCCACGGGCTCAGCCTCTACGGCGGCATCGACCTCAGTCATCGGCTCGCGCTCAGCGAGGCCGACTTCACGACCACGGACGCCGCGGGCCAGCTCGGCCTGCATCTGCGCCGTGACAGGAACCAGTTTCGCGTCGGTCTCGAAGCGGATCGGCTGAAGGTCGACGGCGGCTCGACGCTCGCGAGCGATCGCGAACTCGGCGGCGCCACCGCGCAATGGCAGCACGGCTTCTCGGACACCGATCAGATCACCGTGTTCGGCCAGTATTCGATGGTGCGTTATCCCGAGCAGCGTGTGCGCAACGTCAATCGCTATACGGGCGGTCTCGGCTATGCGCACGTCTTCGCGCACGTGACCGGCAAGCCCGCGCTGTTCGCGAGCGGCTTCGGCGGCGTCGAGAACGCGCTGCGCGAATCGACCGGTGCGCACTTCGGCCGCGATTTCTACGGGCTGCGCGTCGGCGGCCAGATCGCGGTGCGCGAAAAGGGCACGGTGTTCAGCGCCGTGACCTGGCAGCACAGCGACTATGACAGTCGCGACCCGACCTTCCTCGTGCTGCGCGAGGACGATTTCGTCGACGTCAGCGCGGGCTACCGCCACCAGCTCGACCCGCACTGGAGCGTGTCACCGACCGTCCGCTACAACCAGAACGATGCCAACGTCACGACTTCGAACTACGACCGCTTCGAGGTGATGCTGACGGTTCGCAACGACTTCTAGGAGCCGCCCATGGCCATCCGACTCTCCCCGCTCGCCACCGCCCTGCTCGGCGCCATCCTGTCGTCGAACGTGGCATTCGCCGCCGCGCCCGCCGCCAGGGTGGTGTACGCCTTCGGTCAGGTGAACGCCGTCGACGGCCAGGGCAGCGCGCGCGCACTCGAACGTGGCGCGAGCGTCTATCCCGGCGACACCGTGCAGACGCAGGCGGGCCGTACGCAGATCCGCTTCACCGACGGCGGCTTCGCAGCGTTGCAGCCGAACACGCGCTACAAGGTCGAAGACTATGCGTACACGGGCCAGGCCGATGGCAGCGAACGCGGCTTCTTCAACCTGCTGAAGGGGACGGTGCGCCTCGTGACCGGCGCGATCGGGCACGCGAACCGCAGCAATTTCCGGCTGAGCACCAAAGTCGCGACGATCGGCATCCGTGGCACCGCCGGCGTCATCCAGACCTGCGACGGCGACTGCGCGGGCAAGGAAGACGGTACTTACCTCAGCGGCTACGGCGGCGTGTGGGATCTGCAGTCCGGCGACTACAGCGGCGAAGTGGCGTCGGGCGAGAGCTATCACTGCGACGGCGCGGAGTGCCAGAAGCTCGAAGGGCCGTCCGGCAATCGCGCCGATGTCAGCGACGACGAGGCGCTGGTCGAGAAGGAGAAGGAAGAAACGCCGGGCGTGCAGGAGAACGCCGTGGCCCAGGGCAACCAGGTCGGCGAGGACGGCGTGCTGTGCGATCTCGGCGGCGGCTGCGGTGAATTCACGGTGCTCGCCGATCAGGTCGGCACGGCCATCTTCGACGACGAAACGGGCGCCGTCGGCGACTTCGACGTGGTCCTGCTGGGCGGCCGGCCCATTGCGTCGATCGCGACCCTGAGCCTCGGCGACGGAGGCGAGACATTCCGCTTCACCGAGATCAACACGACGAGCGTCGATCAGATCCGCGCGCTCGTGAACACCATCGACGACGGCTTCCGCGCGGAACGGCTCGCCCTGCTCGCGCAGGTCGATCCCAAGCTCGAAAGCCTGCTGAACGCCAATCCGGCGGAACTCGCCGCGAAGGATTTCGGCACCGATGGCGTGCTGACCTACGGCCGCTTCGTCGACGGCCACCTGTTGAACTTCACCTTTTTCGAGTTCATCGACGCGAACGGCAGCGCCGAGGCGGAGTTCGAATCCGAGCTGCTGACCTTGAGCGGCTTCCAGTCGTGGCATTTCATCTACGGCGCCGATCCGGGACCTGTCGCGAGCAGCGCGCTCGCCAGCTACGTGTTCAGCGGTGGCACTTTCTCGACGTCCGTGTCAGGGGCGACGATCGGCGACGGCGTGACGGCCGGCCGCCTCGACTGGGACTTCCTGCTCGGCGAAGGCGCGCTGTCGATGACGGTCAGTCATGCCGGCTTCCAGTGGCTGGTCGACGGCAGCCTGCGCGCAGATCTCGACGTCGACGACCGCGCGTTCTTCGACGATGACGTCACCGCGAGCGGCAAGGGCGGCACGGTGAGTGCGGAGATCAGCGGTTTCTTCGCCGGCCCGTCGAAAGGCGGCGTGCCGATCGCCGCCGGGCTGAACTACGTGCTCGAGGACAGCGATCCGATCATCGGCGTGGCCGGTTTCGGGCTCGAGTCGATCGGGGCGAGCAGCGGCCAGGCGGCGCTGCCGCTGGGCGCTGTCGTCACCTTCGCCGAAAACGCCAGCGATTCGTCGAGCACGCAGTTGATGAACGGCATCGCCGGCGCGACCGGCATCGACGGGGTGAATGCCGCGGGCGTGACCACCGGCGGCGTGCTGCGCGGGCTGATCTCGACACCCTTCATCGTCGACGCCACCCAGGCCACGGTCGTCGAAGCCGGCAATCTCGGCGGTCTCGGCGCGTCGTGGGCGCGTCTGCGCGACAACCTCGTGACCTTGCATCCGGCGCTGTCACCGACGACCTCGCGCGTCGGCGACCTGCACCTCGCCTACACCACGCAGCCGACGCTGACGCTGCCGGGCGTGGGCAGTTTCACTTACGGGACGTCCCTCGGCGGCACGACGCCGACGATGAACCGCGCCGGCGATGGCACGACCTACACGGGCACGCACAGCGTCAGCGTGGCGGTCGATTTCGCGGCCGGCGTGCTGTTCAACTTCGCCGTGTCGGGCTCGGTGCCGGGCGCCAGCGCGTCCTACTCGATGTCGACGTCGAACGTCGAATCGATCGTCGCCGGACAGCCGACCACCTTCTCGATCGTCACCGGCGATCCCGGCGACGCCGGCAGCTTCAACAGCCCGCTGTGCACCAGTTGCCCGGTGAATGGCAGCGCGCAGATGATCTTCGCCGGGCCGTCGGCGGCCGCGCTGGTCGGCAGTTACGGGGCGACGGCCATCGGTGGCAATGCCGGCGAGTCGGTATCGGGCACCTTCGTCATCGGCCCCTGAGCGGGGTCACAGCGCGGCGAGCTTCGCGGCCGCCGCGCGCAGCGTGTCCTCGTTCTTGCAGAAACAGAAGCGCACATAGCGCGCCGCTGGCGGTGTTGCGTAGAACACGGACACCGGAATCGCGGCGACGCCCACCTCTCTCGTCAACCAGGTCACGAACTCGCGATCGGGCAGTGAACTGATCGCACTGTAATCCGCGAGCTGGAAATACGTGCCGGATGACGGTGTCAGCCGGAAACGCGAGCCCGCCATCGCCGAGTTGAACACATCTCGCTTCGCCTGGTAGAAGGCCGGCAGTTCGCGCAGATGTTCGGGATGCGCGCGCATGAATTCGGCGAGCCCGAGCTGGATGGGGGTGATGCCGACGAAGGTCACGAACTGGTGCACGCGGCGCAATTCCGTCGTCAGCGCCGGTGGCGCCACGCAGTAGCCCGTCTTCCAGCCGGTCACGTGATAGGTTTTGCCGAACGACGACACCGCGAACGAGCGCGCCGCGAGTTCGGGGTACAACAGCACGCTTTCGTGGCGCTGGCCGTCGAACACCAGGTGCTCGTAGACCTCGTCGGAGACGACGATCAGATTGTGGCGCTCGGCGAGCGCCGCGAGTTCGGCCATGTCCGCCGCCGTCATCACGGTGCCGGTCGGGTTGTGCGGCGAGTTCACGAGAATCATCCGCGTGCGCGGGGTGATGACGTCCCGCACGCGCTGCCAGTCGATGCGGTAGGCCGGCGGCGCGAGCGGCAGCCGCACGGGCTTGCCCTGGGCCAGCAGCACGGCCGGCTCGTAGCTGTCGTAGGCCGGGTCGAACATGATCACTTCGTCGCCCGGCGTGACGATCGCCATCACCGCGCAGTAGATTGCCTCGGTGGCACCCGGCGTGATCGTGACCTCGGTGTCGGGCGACACCTGCGCGCCATAGCAGTCGAGGACTTTCGCCGCGACCGCTTCGCGCAGCGGCAGCACGCCCGCCATCGGCGGGTACTGGTTGAAGCCCTGATCGATGTGGCGCTTCACGGCGTCTTTCAGCGCGGCCGGACCGTCGTAGTCCGGAAAGCCCTGTGACAGGTTGATGGCGCCGTGCTCGGCCGCCATCTGCGACATCACGGTGAAGATGGTGGTGCCGACGTGCGGCAGCTTGCTCGTGACTTGAATGCTCATGGCCCGGCATTATCCGCGAGCCCGCGCGCGACCCCAAGCGGGCCGCCGGCGGTATCATGGGACATGACGCAGACCCTGATCCCGACCGCCGCGCCGCCGGCCGTGCTCGCCGACAGCACGCAACAGGCACTCGATCACTTCCTGGCCGCCGCCCGCGCGGCCGGCATCGACCACACGCTCGGCGCCGCGCGCCTGCCCGAACTGACCCGCGTGTTCGCCTGCAGCCCGTATGTCGCGGACGAGGCGACACGCGATCCCGCGGCGTTCGTCGCGATGCTGAACGAGCCGGCGCTGGCCACGACGCTCGACGCCGCGCATTACCACGCGCGGGCGGCGGCGATCTTCGCCGAGGCCCACGACGAGGAGCGGCTGCGCCACCTGCTGCGGCGTTACCGTCATCAGGCGCTGGCGCGCATTGCGTGGCGCGACATTGCCGGCATCGCGCCGCTGTCGGCCGTGCTCACCGAGCTTTCCGGGCTTGCCGATGCGCTGGTATCGGCGAGCGCCGAGTGGCTGGCGCGCGACCTGGCCGCGCGTTTCGGTACGCCGACCGACGCCGACGGGCGGACGATGAGCCTGATCGTGATCGCGATGGGCAAGCTGGGCGGCGGCGAGCTCAATTTCTCCTCCGACATCGACCTGATGTTCGTCTATCGCGCGAGCGGCGAGACAGCGGGCGGCAGCCGCACGCTCGCCAACCAGGAATTCTTCGACCGCCTCGGCAAGAAGCTGATTGCCGTGCTCAACGACGTGACCGTCGACGGCTTCGTCTATCGCGTGGACATGCGGCTGCGGCCGTTTGGCGACAGCGGCGCGCTGACCGCCAGCTTTGCCGCGCTCGAGCAGTACTACCAGCTGCACGGCCGTGACTGGGAGCGCTACGCGCTGGTCAAGGCGCGCGCACTGACGGGCACCGTCGAAGAGCGCGCGGCGCTGGAGGACATCACGCGGCCGTTCGTGTATCGCCGTTATCTCGACTTCGGTGCCTTCGAAGCCGTGCGCGAGATGAAGGCGATGATCGACGCCGAAGTCGCGCGCTACGGACTCGAGCGCGACATCAAGCGCGGGGCGGGCGGCATCCGCGAGATCGAATTCATCGGCCAGGCCTTCCAGCTCGTGCGCGGCGGCCGCGAACCGCGGCTGCGGCTGCGCCAGATCGTGCCGGTCCTGCGCGTGTGTGGCGAACTCGGTCTGCTCGAGACGGCCGACGTCACCGCGCTGATCGACGCCTACGTGTTCCTGCGCGTGACCGAACACCGCCTGCAGGCGGTGCGCGACGCACAGACTCAGACACTGCCGGACGCGCCGCTCGAGCAGGCGCGTCTCGCCTACGGGCTCGGATTCGCCGACTGGGATTCGTTTTCAGCGAGCCTCGAGCGGCATCGCGCCGCGGTGCGCGTCTGTTTCGCGTCCCTGCTGATGCCGCAGCCGGCGCCGGGCGGCCAGACGGATGAGGAGGATTCGGGCTCGCGCGCGTGGCGCGCGCCGGTCGATCTCGACTCGACGCAGGAAGTGCTCGTCACCGCGGGCTTCGCCGACGTGGCCCTGGCCACCACGGCGCTGGGCCAGCTCAAGGATCCGCGCTTCCTGTCGCGCCTGTCGGCCGAGGCCCGCGCGCGGCTGGACCGTCTGATGCCGCCGCTGGTCGCCGCGTGCGCGCGGCGGCCGAACGGTGCGGTCGCCCTGACGCGGCTCGCGGAACTGGTGCGCGCGATCGCGCGGCGCTCGGTCTACCTGGCGCTGCTCGCCGACCACGGCGGGGCGCTGACGCGGCTCGTCGAACTGTGCGCGGCGAGTCCGTGGATAGCGCAGCAAATCACCCGCTCGCCGATCCTGCTCGATGAGCTGCTCGACGGCCGCGTGCTGGCCACGCCGCCCGGCCGCGCGGCACTCGTGAATCTGCTCGACGACGCCATCGAGACCGCCGATCCGGGCGATCTCGACCGCGTGATGGACGTGCTGCGCAACTTCAAGCACCAGCAGGTGCTGCGCGTCGCGGCCTGCGATCTGATGGCCGACTTTCCGATCGCGGAGGTCAGCAACCACCTGACCTGGATCGCCGAAGTGCTGGTGACCAAGGCACTCGCGCTGGCCTGGGCCGATCTGGTCGCGCGCCACGGCCGGCCCGGCGTCAACAGTGACGGCGCGCGGCGCACGGTGGGCTTCGGCGTCATTGCCTACGGCAAGCTCGGCGGGCTCGAACTCGGCTACGGCTCGGATCTCGACCTCGTGTTCGTGCACGACCGCAGCGGCCCGACCGGCATGACCGACGGCCCGAAGCCGATCGCCAACGACGTCTTCTTCACGCGCCTCGCACAGCGGCTGATCCACCTGATCACCACCCGCACGCCGGCCGGCCAGTGTTACGAGATGGACATCCGGCTGCGGCCGAGCGGCGCGTCGGGGCTGCTGGTGACCTCGCTCGAAGCGTTCCAGGAATACCAGCACGCATCGGCCTGGACCTGGGAGCACCAGGCGCTGCTGCGCGCACGCGGCATCGCCGGCAATCCCGACACCCTCGAGCGCTTCGCGGTGATCCGGCGGGCGGTGCTGCGCAGCCGCCGCGACCCGGCCCGACTGGGCGCCGACATCGTCGACATGCGCGAGCGCATGCGCGCCCAGCTCGACCGCTCGGATGCCGAGCAATACGACTTGAAACAGGGGGTTGGCGGTATCACCGACATAGAATTTATGGTGCAATACGCCTGCCTGCGCTGGGCCGCGCAGCATCAGATTCTGACCGCCTACACGGACAATCTGCGCCTGCTCGAACTCGTAGGAGACCTCGGGCTGCTGCCCCGCGAAGACTGCCGCACGCTGCACGACGCCTATTTCGCCTATCGCGCGGAAATCCATCGATGCGCCCTGCAGGAAGTCGACGGCCTCGTGCCCCAGTCCGCGCTGCTGACGCAGCGCCAGGCGGTGGCCGAGATCTGGCGGCGCCTCGCGCCGAACTAGGGTTTGCTGCGCGCCCCGACCGGCGTCACTCCCCGCGGAACCCGGCGATCCGGGACGACACTTTGCAGAGCAGGAGAGAGCTATGAGCTACGCCGATCGCGATGGCGTGATTTGGATGGACGGGGCGATGGTGCCCTGGCGCGATGCCAACACGCACGTGCTGACCCATTCGCTGCACTATGCGACGGGTGCGTTCGAAGGCATCCGCGCTTACGAAACCCCGAAGGGCACGGCGATCTTCCGGCTCGGCGAACACATCAAGCGGCTCTTCGACACCTGCCATATCCTCGGCATGAACGTCAGCTACACGCAGGAAGCGGTTGCCCAGGCCTGCGTCGACTGCGTGCGCGACAACAAGCTCGCGACCGCCTACCTGCGGCCGCTCGCCTACTACGGCTCCGAAGGCATGGGCCTGCACGCGGCAAACCTGTCGGTGCACGTGATCGTCGCCGCCTGGTACTGGGGCGCCTACCTCGGCGGCGACGCCCTCGAGAAGGGGATCCGCATCAAGACCTCGTCGTTCACGCGCCATCACGTGAACAGCGTGCTGTCGAAGGCCAAGGCCACCGGCAACTACATCAATTCGATCATGGCGCTGCAGGAAGTCTCGCGCGACGGCTATGACGAAGCGCTGTTGCTCGACAACACCGGCATGGTCGCCGAAGGCAGCGGTGAGAACTTCTTCATGGTGCGCAACGGCGTGCTTTACACGCCCGATCCGGTCTGCGCGCTCGAAGGCATCACCCGCGACACCGTGATGCAGCTCGCGCATGCCGAGGGCGTGAAGGTCGTCGAAAAGCGCATCACCCGCGACGAGGTCTACATCGCCGACGAAGCGTTCTTCACGGGCACCGCTGCTGAAGTCACGCCGATCCGCGAACTCGACAACCGCGCCATCGGCACCGGCATGCCCGGCCCCGTCACCAAGCTGCTGCAGAAAGCCTACCTCGACACCGTGCAGGGGCGCCGCGCCTGTCCGGAAGGCTGGCTGACGCTCGTCGGCTGAGCCGCGAGTTCCGGCCCGCGCGGTGGCCGCTCCGCTCGTCGTCTGGCGTTTCGAGGACGGCAAGCCCGGCCACGATCGCCAGAGCGCCGGGTTGCTGCGGGCACTCGAGGCCCGGCGGCCGCTGGACATCCATGCCATCCCGACCGCCCACCTTCGCCTCGGCTGGTGGGACGTGCTGCGCCGGCGTCTGCCCCCGTCGCTCGCTGCGCTGCCGGCACCCGATCTGATGGTCGGCGCGGGCCATGGATGTGAGCGCCCGCTTCTTGCCGCGCGCCGGGCGCGCGGTGGCCGCAGCGTCTACCTGATGAAACCCAGCCTGCCACTGGCGTGCTTCGATCTGTGCTTCGTGCCGCGTCATGACGGCGTGCCCGCCGGTCCGCGCGTGACGCTGACCCAGGGCGTGTTGAACGACCTGCGGCCAGCGCCCGGTCCGCGCACGGGTGCGGTGCCCATCCTCATCGGCGGACCGTCGAAGCATCATGGCTGGGACGAACCGGCACTGCTGCGCCAGATTGCCTCGATCGTCTTCGGCAGCCGCGACCGGCGCTTCGTGATCAGCGACTCGCGGCGCACCCCGGCGACGACCAGTGCGAAGCTCGCGGATTTCGTGCAGCAGGGGGTCAGCGTGCTGAGCCATCGGACCGTCGGCCCCGACTGGCTGCGCGAGACGCTCGCGCAGGCACCGGACGCCTGGGTCACCGCCGACAGCGTGTCGATGCTGTTCGAGGCGCTGACGGCGGGATGCGCGGTCGGCGTGCTCGCCGTACCCGTGATCCGCGCCGACCGCATTGCCGCGATCGCGCCGCAGCTCGCGCGCGACGGGCTCGTCGCCACGCACGAGCAGTGGCTGCTCGACGGCCGCCTGCCGCGCGCCGCGACGCCGCTCGCCGAGGCCGAGCGCTGCGCCGACATCGTGTGCGCGCAACTGCTCGACAGCCCGGGACAGCGATGAACATCGCCGCCGTGCCCGGACAAGCACCGGCGCCGCTGACGGTGCTGCAACTGCTGCCGGAACTGCAGGTCGGCGGCGTCGAGCAGGGCACGATAGAGATCGCCTCGGCCCTGGTGCGGGCCGGCCATCGGGCGCTGGTGGTGTCCGCGGGCGGTCGCATGGTGCCGGCGCTCGAGGCGACCGGCGCCCACCACGTCGCGATGTCGATCGGACGCAAGCGGCTGCCGACGCTGCTGCTCGCGCGCCGCCTGCGCGAGCTGTGCGAGCGCGAGGGTGTCGACATCGTGCATGCGCGCTCGCGGCTGCCGGCATGGATCGGTCATCTCGCGCTGCGCGGCATCCCGGCCGAGCGCCGGCCGCGCTGGGTGACGACGGTACACGGACCCTACACGGTCAATCGCTACAGCCGGATCATGGTCAGTGGCGAGCGCGTGATCGCGATTTCCGAGTTCATCCACCACTACATCCGGCGCGGCTATCCCGACGTCGATCCCGGCCGCATCACCGTGATCCCGCGCGGCGTCGATCGGCTGCGCTATCCGCGCGACTATGCGCCGCCGCCGGCCTGGCGCGACGAATGGCAGCAGTCGCACCCCGAACTCGCGCGCCGCCAGGCGCTCGTGCTGCCCGGACGGCTCACGCGGTGGAAAGGTCAGGAGGATTTCATCCGGCTGGTGGCGAAACTGGTGGGCCGCGGCCTGCCGGTGCACGGCCTCCTTGCCGGCGGCGCGCATCCCCGCAAGCGCGCGTTCGAGCGCGAATTGCACAAGCTGGTCGCCGAACTCGAAATCGAGCCGGCGGTGAGCTTTCTCGGCAATCGTGGCGATCTGCGGGAAATCCTGTCGGTTTCGGCGTGCGCGTTCTCGCTGACCGGCGAACCGGAAGCCTTCGGCCGCACGACCATCGAAGCGCTGAGCCTGGGCGTGCCGGTGATCGGCTACGACCACGGCGGCACCGGTGAGATTCTCCGCAGCATTTTTCCGGCGGGCGTCGTGCCGGTCGGCGATATCGACGCGGCCGCTGAGCGCTGCGCGGCGTTCCTGCAGCAGCGCCCACCGCTGCCGGTCATTCATCCCTACACGGTCGAGCGCATGCAGACCGCGACACTCGCGGTCTATGCCGAGCTCGCGGCCTCGTCGCGCCAGCGCGCATAGTCATAGCCATAGTCGGCGTCGAGATAACGCGCGCACTGCGCGGTGAACCAGCGGCGATCCTCGGCGGCAAAATAGTCTTCGACGGCGCGTGCGCCCGGATTGACCGCACCTTTCGGCCGCGCCGGATCTTCCTGCGCCGCCATGCGCTCCTTCGTGCCCGCCGCCACACCGGCCGCCAAATCCTCCGCGCTCAGGGGCAACCGGAAATGGGCGGCGACCCGCGCGATACCGCCGGCGGCATCGTGCTGCAGATCTTCGTAGCGCAGCACGAGCACCCGTTCGGGCACGGCATCGCGCACGGCTTCCCACGCATTGAGGAAGCGCACGCACCACCAGATATCCGAGTTGTAACGTCGGCCGACGGGATCGCCGCGCAGGAATTCACTGAACGGGCAGTCGTAGCGGGCGCGCCATTTCTCGTAGTTCGACACCAGCGAGGCGCGGATGTCGCGCACCAGCACGCAGTACGGCGGCAGTTGCCACAGGGTGTGCGTGGCGCGCAGGTAGAGCAGCGGATGGGGTATCGAATGGGCCGACAGCAGACGCGGCAGCCCGTGATGCACGGTCGCGTCGTGCGGGCCGCCGATCAGATCGTTGGCGTGGTTGTATTGAGGTCCGGGCACGCCATAATGGCGCGCGAGCGCGCTGGCGAGCATGAATTTCAGCCAGTGCGTCCCGGACTGATGCATGCTCGCGAGATGTCCGGCGCAGCGCCGGTGCTGCAGCAACGAGAAATTGCCAAGGGCACGACGCAGGCGATGGAAATGAAAACTGGCGCTCATCGGAATCTGGCTCGCGGGGGCGCAAGGCTAACATGAAGCCGCGGTCGACGCCGTGCGGATCCTGATCATCAAGCAGGGCGCGCTGGGCGACGTGATCATGGCCACCGCGCTGATTGCCGCCATCCAGCGCGCGCATGCGGGGGCAGCCTTCAGCCTGCTGACGACCCCTGCATTCGCGCCACTGTTCGCGCCCTGGCCCGCGCTCGACGTGCAGGCGTTCCCGCGCCGTGGCGTGCGCGCGATGTGGGCCATGCTGCGCTGGATCCGGTCGCAGCATTTCGATCGCGTCTACGATCTCCAGGGCAACGATCGCACCGGCGTGCTGTGTGCGCTGTCCGGGATTCGCGTGCGCGTCGGCAATCACGCGCGATTTCCGTACACGCACCACCCGCGCGAACGCTGGACCGGCCAGTGCCATATCTTCGAGCGCATGAATGAGGTCCTCGCCGCGGGCGGGGTGGCCGCGGCCGATCCCCGGCCCGTCTTGCCATGCCCACCCACCGCCGCGGCGGACGTCGCGGCTTTCAGCGCACAGCACGGGCTGATGCCGCGGCGCTATGTCGTGCTGCACGCGGGCGCGAGCCCGACGCGCCAGGACAAGTGCTGGCCCGGCTTCGGAGCGCTCGCCGTGCGCCTGGTCGCGCATGGGCTGGCGGTGGTGTGGGCCGGCGCCGGCACCGATCGCGCGCGCAACGCCGAACTGGCGGCCCACGGCGGCATCGATGCGACCGATCGCTTCGACATCGCGCAGCTCGCCGAACTCGCGCGCCATGCGCGCTTTGCCGTCACCAACGATTCGGGGCCGATGCACGCCTGCGCGGCTGCCGGCGTGCCGGTCTTCGGCCTGTTCGGCCCGTCGGACTGGCGACGCAATCACGCGCTCGGGCAGCGCGAGCACGTGCTGGCGTGCACCGAGCTGGTCGCCGGTTTTGCCGGCCAGCGCACCGGTGATTGCCTCGCTGCACTCGACGTCGAGCAGGTCTGGCAGCGACTGTCAGCGCAGGGGGTGCTCGATGAATGACGGTCAGACCGGTCGACCGCGCGTGCTGGTGCGGCACTACTTCGACTACAAGAGTCCCTACGCATGGCTTGCGCAGCTGGCCAACGATCAGCTCGAGCGCGAGTTCGGCATCGAGGTGCAGCGTCTGCCGTACACGCTCGACATTCCCAGCTATCTCGGGCCCGCCGAACTCGACGCGCAGAATCGCGACGTCATCGGCCAGCGTAATGCGCACCAGTGGCGGCGCGTGCGCTATTCCTACCTGGACTGCCGGCGCGAAGCGAATCGCCGCGGCCTCGTGCTGCGCGGCCCGCGCAAGATTTTCGACAGCGCCCTCGCCCATCTCGGTTTCCTCTACGCCGGGCGGCATGGCGTCTGGCGCGCCTATCACGACGAGGTCTTTACGCGCTTCTGGCAGCGTGCGCTCGACATCGAGCAGCCGGCGGCGATCGAGGACGTGCTCTTGCGGGCGGGTGCCGACGTCGGCGGCTTCGGCGACTGGTGCACACGCGAAGGCCGTCCGCAGCTCCTGGCGCTGCAGGCTGAAGCCGAGCAACTCGGCGTGTTCGGGGTGCCCAGCTGGGTGCTGGACGGCGAGCTGTACTGGGGCGCCGAGCGGCTGGAGCGCGTGCGCGAAGGCATCGCGCAGCGCCTCATCGCCGGTGCCCCGGCGCGCTAGCCGCCCGGGACGCCCGTGCGGTTCACCTGCGAGTAGAAGACCTTCTGGTGGAAGATCTTCGCCAGCAGGTCGTTCAGCGCCCGAATTTCCCCATGACTGCGTTGGGCGTCAGGATCTTCGGCGTGCACGTGTTGGGCGTGCTGGGAGATCTCGAAACGGATCGCGCGTTCGATCCGATCGATATCGTGAGGGTCGAGCGTGAAATGCTCGCGGTACTTGGCCATGCGGATTACCTCGCAACGTTATTAACCTAGCATCTCGTTAATGCCGTGCAGGCCGAATGTTAGCCGAGCTCGAAGGGGTTTGTCCGCTACTTCGATGCCTCGAGCATGTCTGTATACAAGGCCTCGTAGATCGGCACTACAGCGGCGGCTGAATACGTTGTTTCGTATACATCCGCTGCCAGCACCGCGCGTCTTTGCGCCGCCGATCGGTCGTCCAGGAATTGCCCGATCGCCAGCGCCAGCGCCTGCACGTCGCCAATGGGGACCAGTACGGCGGTGTCGGCGTTCAGGATCTCCAGCGGGCCGGCGGTCTGTGTCGCGATGATCGGGACGCCGGCCGCCATCGCTTCCAGCACGACGATGCCGAAGGGTTCATCGCGCGAGGGCAGCACGAAGAGATCGCTGCGCTTGAAGAGCGTCGCGACCTCATCGCGCCAGCCGACGAAGTGCACGGCGATGTTGTCGGGCAGGGTGCGCGCGCGGGCTTCGAGCGCGGCGCGCAGCGGGCCATCACCGGCGATCGTCACGTCGAGTTGCTTCGCCGCGCGCGCCACGAGCGCGAGGGCCTCGAGCAACACGTCGAAGCCTTTCTTCTCGACCAGGCGCCCGAGCGCGAGCACACGCGGCACTTCGCACGTCACCTGCGGCCGGACGGCTGCGCGCGGCAGGCGCGTGAAGTTCGGAATGCGTGCCACGCGTGACGCGTCGATCCCGTGGTCGAGCAGATAGCGTTGTTGCGAACGGGTGGTCGGCACCAGCCGATCGATCGCGCGGTAGTAGCGCAGATCGACATAGTTGTGCGTCTTCGCGAGCGTCGGCAGCCCGAGCATTCGCGCCGCCCGGCCGCCAAGATGCGCGGCGCGTGCGAGATGACATTGCACGACCGCGCACCGATGCGCGCGCAACGCGCGCGCAATGGTGCGCGCTGCGAACGGATCCCACGCACCCCACACGCGCACGGTGCGGATTGTCAGGCCATCGATCGCGCGCAGCAGCGGCAAGGCCGCGCCGCGCGCTTCGCAGACGGCAAGCACCTCGTGACCGCGTGCGACGAGTTCGGCACACAGATCGACGAACGAGCGCTCGGCGCCGCCGAACTGCTTCGCGAGCATGATCTGCGCGATTCTCATGCGGCGTCCTCGCGCAGTCGGCCTTGCACATGCGCAGCGACGGTGGCGGGTTGCAGTTGGTCGAGCACCAGACCCGGCGCCATCACCACCGTCGCGTTCGTTCCCCACGGGCGATAGCGTGCGGGGCGGCCGGGGCCGAACAGGGTGACGCCGCGCACGCCCGCGGCCGCGGCGAGATGCCCAAGACCGGAATCGTTGCCGACGAACAGCAGGCCCTGCTCGAGTACGGCCGTTGCTTCGATCAGGGACGTGCGGCCCATCAGGTTCAAGGTCGGCAGGTGCAGACGCGACAGCATGCGTTCGCCGTCAGCGGCGTCCGCCGCGTTGCCGAGCAGGATCAGGCTGTCGAAGTCCTCGCGCAGCAGGTTCGCCAGCGCTGTGTAATGCTCGAGTGGCCAGCGCTTGCCCGGCCAGTTGGCGCCGGGCGCGACGATCAGCCTGCGCGTGCCCGGCAGGCTGGCCAGGCGCACACACGCCTGCTCGCGATCGGCGGCGCTGAGCCAGATGCGCGTGGCGGGAATGGGGCGCGGCGACGGCAACACGCGCGCGGCGACGGCGAAATGCTGTTCGACCGCGTGCGGGCCGTAATCGCGCGCCTGCCAGCGCGCGCTGCGCCGGTGCGCGCGCAGCAGCCACGGCAGAAAGTCCGTACGCAGATCGACGATGGCCTCGTAACGCCGCGCGCGCAGCGTCCGCACCAGTTTCAGCATGCCGGTCTTGCCGTCCTGCTTGACGCGGTGAACGAGATCGCCGAGAAACGGACAGCGACTCAACAGTTCGCTCGAGCGCAAATCCGCGACGATGTCGATGCGCGCGTCGGGATAGGCGTCGTGCATCGCGACGAGCGCCGGGGTGGTCATCACCAGGTCACCGATATTGCTGAGCGTGACGAACAGCAGCCGGTTCATCGGGCAGCGTCCGCCACGGTCGCAAGTTGCCGCGCAATGGCGGCGGTGACTACGTCGACCGGGATGCGGGTCATCTCGGGGCCACCGAAGTCGAGGGCGCGCACGGCGATTCGCTCGCCGTAGGGCGGGCGGAATTTTTCAGGATCGGTGTGACCGAACAGGGAAATCAGCGGGCGGCCACCGGCGGCGAGCAGATGGCCGCCGCCGGAGTCGTTGGCGACGCCCACGGCGAGACGCGCGGCGAGTGCAATCGTCAGCAGCGGACCACCGAGCGGGGCACCGTGCGCCGAGTACTCCGGAAACAGGGCTGCGTGCAGCGTCGCGCGCAGTTCGGCTATCTGATCGCGTTCATCGGGCCCGAGGAAGAACACCGGGCGATGACCGTGGGCCTCGCAGTACTGCGCGACGCCAATGAAACGCTCGAGTGGCCAGCGCTTCGACGCGCCGCCTGCGCCCGGCACGAGGCCGACGTAGCGCGGACCGGCGGGCAGCAGCGTGGCCGCGAGGGCCACGTCCGCCGACGGCAGCGCGATGCGGGGCACCGGTTCGAGCGGCGTGCCCGCCGCGAGCGACAGCAGGGTCGTGATCTGCGAATAGACCGATGCGCCATAAGCGCCGGGACGCGGTTTGCGATCCGACAGCAGGAAATTCGCCGCCGGCGAGATGAACGTCCGGTGCGGGACGCGCTTCAGCGCCAGCGTGTTGCGCAGCTTCTGTTCGGTCGCGACGACACAGTCGAAGGGTGTGCGCAAACGCGGAAACAGCGTCTCGCGCCAACGCGTACCGAGTCCGGTGACCGTGTGCAGTTCATCGATGACACCGGCGACGAGAGGCGCGAGCGGGCCGGCGAAGACGCTGCCGCGACGCGCGGTGATCCACACCAGCCGGGTGTCGGGCCGCGCCTGCCTGAACGCGAGGATGGCCGGGAGTTTCAGCAGCGCGTCGCCGATGCGATCGCCCGAGACGTGCACGAGCGTGGCGTCCGGATGGGCATCGATGCGCAGGCGTGGCGCCATGATCAGTACGGCGCGTAGGATTTTTCTTCGACGAGTGTCGATCCGAGGAGTTCGTCGATGCGCCGCTTCTGGCGCGAGCGTTCATCGTTGACCTGGTAGACGCTGCGTGCCAGGGCGATGAAGGCCGCATCGAAGCGCTGTTCGCGTTCGAGCTGGCGAATGTCGTCTTCGATGACCCAGAGCTGCTCGTTGACCGCGCGCAGCTGGCGCCGCGTCTGCGCGACGTCGTCGGCGACGGCACCGAGATCGATGCCCGCCCACACCGCGTTCAGTCCCGCGAGCTCGCGGGTGACATTCGCGAGTTTCAGCGGATCGGCGATACGCGCCGCCTTGATCTCGAGGATCGTGATCTTGTCGAGGAGTTCACCGTAGGACACCGGGATCTGGACGCTCATGGCTGACGCTCTTGGGGGACGTGACGCGACACCTGGCCGCGACCGTCATTTACCGATACAGAAGTTCGCAAAAATATCACCGAGCAGGTCTTCCGTGGTGTACGCGCCCGTCAGTTCTTCGAGGACGCGTTGGGCCTGCGCAAGCTGATCGGCGGCAAGCTCGGTGAGGCCGCCGGCGAGTTCCGCCGCCGCTGCGTCGACGGCCTCCGCGGCCTGCTCGAGGGCGCGCACGTGGCGCGCCCGGGCGAAATAGGGTGCATCGACGGCGGCCGCGGCCCCGCTGTGTTCGAGCAACGCGCGGCGCAGTTCGTCGAGGCCGGCGCCGGTGCGGGCCGACAGCGCAAGATGACCGGGCTCGTCCGGAAAAGCGTGGCCCGGGAGCAGATCGCGCTTCGTCCAGACGGTCAGCACCGGCGCGGTACCGCCCGTCTGCTGCGCGAGTTCGGCATCCAGTCCTGCGTCGTCGACATCCGGCGCGCGCAGGTGGAGCACGAGATCGGCGCGCGCGACGCGCTGCCTGGCCCGTTCGACGCCTTCGCGTTCGATTGGATCGGGCGTCTCGCGCAATCCGGCGGTGTCATGCAGACGCAGGCTCAGGCCGTCGAGCTCGATGTCGACGCTCAGCACATCGCGCGTGGTGCCCGGCAGCGCGGTGACGATCGCGCGGTCCTCGCCGCACAGTCGATTCAGCAGCGTGGATTTGCCGCTGTTCGGACGTCCGACGATCGCCACATCGACCCCTTGCGCGAGTCGCGCGCCGCGACGGGCGTCGGCGAGGATAGTCGCGAGCTGCGTGCGCAGGGCCGCCAGTCGCGCGGCGCCGTGCGCCTCGGTGTCCGTGCTCGGTACGTCGTCGCCGAAATCGATGACCGCTTCGAGCTGCACGCGCAGGGCGCGCAGACCGTCGCCGAGTGTCTTGATCTGGCGCGAGAACACGCCATCGGAGGCGTTGAGCGCGGCGCGGGCGGCCTGGGTCGATGCGCTGTCGATGATCGCGGCGACGGCTTCGGCCTGGACGAGATCGATACGCCCGTTGAGGAACGCGCGTTCCGTGAATTCGCCCGCGCGCGCAGCGCGCGCGCCGCCGCGGTAGAGCGTGGCGAGCAGCTCGCGCAGCAGGGGTTGGCTGCCGTGCAGTTGAAACTCGACGAGATCTTCGCCGGTATAAGAACCGGGACCGGGAAAGAACAGGCAGATCCCGCGATCGATGATGAGGCCGGCGTCATCGCGCAGCGGCGCATAGACCACCTGGCGGGGCGGCAGCGCCCGACCGCTGATCCGTTCGGCGAGCACACGCGCCGCCGGCCCGGACACGCGCACGATGCCGATCGCGCCGCGCCCCGGCGCGGTCGAGACGGCAGCTATCGTGTCGGCGTCGAGGGCCACGCGGCGGGGCGACGCCGCATCAGGCTGCCGCTTCGATCTGCTTCGTGACGTACCATTGCTGCGCAATGGACAGGCAGTTGTTGACCAGCCAGTAGAGCACGAGCCCCGCCGGGAAGAACGCGAAGAATGCGCCGAAGGCGAGGGGCATGATCTGCATGACCTTCGCCTGGATCGGATCGAGCGGCGCCGGGTTCATCTTGGTCTGGAACCACATGCTCGCCGTCATCAGGACCGGCAGCACGAAGAACGGGTCCTTGATCGACAGATCGTGCACCCACAGCATGAACGGCGCCTGGCGCAGTTCGACGCTTTCCAGCAGCACCCAGTACAGCGCGATGAACACGGGGATCTGGACCAGGATCGGCAGACAGCCGCCGAGCGGATTGATCTTCTCGGTCTTGTAGAGGTCCATCATCGCCTGGTTCATCTTCGCGCGGTCGTCGCCGAAGCGTTCCTTCAGGGCGACGAGTCGCGGCTGCACTTTGCGCATCCGCGCCATCGAGCGATAACCAGCCGCCGACAGCGGGTAGAACATCAGTTTGACGGTCAGCGTCAGCAGGATGATTGCGACGCCCCAGTTGCCGAAGATGCCGTGCAGTTTGTCGAGCAGCCAGAACAGCGCCTTCGCGATGAACCAGAGCATGCCGTAGTCGACGGTGAGTTCAAGGCCGGGCGCGACTTTCGGCAGCAGGTCCTGGCGCTTGGGGCCTGCGTACAGACGGGATTCGATCGTCCGCGTTTCACCTGCCGGCACCTGCAGTTCAGGGCCGTAATAGCCGATGACGAAGCGGTCTTCGGCCACGGCTGTCGAATAGTAGTGCTGCTTGACGTCCGGCTGCGGAATCAGCGCCGCGACGAAATAGTGTTCGACCAGCGCCGCCCAGCCGCCGATGGTATCGCGGTCGATCGGTTCGTCGGCAAGATCGTCGAACTCGAACTTCTCGTACTTCTTCTCCGGACTCGACAGCGCCGCGCCGGTGAATGTCGGGGTGACGGAGCGGGAGGTCGGCAGCTGGACGCGCTGCAGTTGATCATAGGGATGTGCTTTCCACACGGCGGTGGACTGGTTGCGGACTTCGAACTGCTGCGCAATCTCGTAGCTGCCTCGTTTGAAGATGAAACGCCGCACAACTTCGACACCTTCCGGTGAACGCCACGTGAGGTCGACGGTCATCGAGTCCGCGTCGTCGGCCAGCGTGTAGCGCTGCGCGCTGGCGCTGTACTGCGCGTAATGGTCGGGACTGGTGCTCGCGGATTTCAGACCACTCTGCGCGAGCATCACGCGCGTATCGTCGTTCGCAAGCAGCGCGAACAGCGCGGCATCCTTGTCGAGGCTCAGCGGGTAGTGTTTGAGCGACAGTTTGCCGAGCACCGCGCCGACCGGATTGATCTCGGCGTGGAACATGTCGGTCTCGACGACGATCGGCGTGGTCGACGCCGCGACGGGCGCGTTCACAGCCGTGGGTGCCTGCGGCACGTCGGGCGTGGCGCTCGGCGGCGGTGGTGGCGTATCGGGAGCGACGGCGGCATTCGTGGTGGTCGCGACGGGCGGCGGGCTCGCGTAATCGCGTTGCCAGGCTTCCCACAGCAGCAGCGAGATGAAACTCAGCAGGATGACGAGAATGAGGCGGATGTTGTCCATGATGGATGCTGGTGTCCGGCGCTAAGGATTCGCGGCGCTGCGCTCGCAAAATGCGATCAGGCTGAGCCACCGTCGATCGAGTGCCTTGTACAGTTTGTCGTTGGGAGCCGTCGTCGCCGCGACTTTCGCGAGTATCACCAGATCGACGGACTGTCCGCGTACGGGCGAAAGTCGGAAGCTTTCGCGGACCACCCGTTTCAGTCGATTGCGATCGACTGCGCGCTTTGCATTGCGTTTGCTGACCGCAATGCCGAGCCTGGCGACGCCGAGCGTATTGGGACGCGCAATGACGGTGAAGAACGAATCGGACGCGCGGGTGCCGTGTTTGAAGACGCCGTCGAAGTCAGCCGCCGAGCGGAGCCTGTGCTCACGCTCGAACGGATGCGGTCTGCTCAGACCTGGGTGAGGCGCGCGCGCCCCTTGGCACGACGTGCCCGGAGAACATTGCGGCCACCGCGGGTTTTCAGACGGGCGCGGAAACCGTGGGTGCGGACGCGCTTGAGCTTGCTGGGCTGATAAGTACGTTTCATGTTCGCTGATACTCGTTGTTCTGCAGAGGCAATGACGGAAAACGCGCAGGCTCGGGAAACCCGCCTGCCGCAGGCGCCGCATAGTACGGGGCTGGCGGAAATTCTGTCAATCAAAACAATATGATGGTTTAGAGTTCTTTTGCGATCTCACGCTGTGGATAAGTCCCGGGGGCGGGTATAAACTGCGACCCCGACAGCGGCGCCCTCCGCTCGCAACAAAAGAAGACCATGACCGAATTCTGGCATCTGTGCCGGGAGCGCCTTGCCCAGGAGCTCACCCCGCAGCAGTTCAACACGTGGATCAGGCCCCTGACGGCGAACGAAGCCGGCGAGAGCCTTGAGATCAGGGCGCCCAACCGCTTCGTGCTGGACTGGATCCGGGACAAGTACGGCGAACGCATCAATGCACTGGTCGCCGAACTGTCGGACGGCCGCCTGCGGGATGTGGCGCTGGTGGTCGGCACGACCAGCCCGGCAAGCATCGCCGAGGCGCAGCGCGTCATCGACAAACCGCGCGAGCAGCCGGAAGTACGGACGGCGCCAGCGGCGAGCAAGAGCAAGTTCACGAATGCGGTACGCACCGATTTCACGTTCGACAATTTCGTCCAGGGCAAATCGAACCAGCTGGCCCGGGCGGCATCGATCCAGGTCGCGGAGAATTCCGGCAAATCCTACAACCCGCTGTTCATCTGCGGCGGTGTGGGACTCGGCAAGACGCACCTGATGCACGCAATCGGCAACCACCTGGTCAGCCAGCGGCCCGGGGCGAGGGTCGCTTACCTGCATTCCGAGCGTTTCGTCGCCGACATGGTCAAGGCGCTGCAGCACAACACGATCAACGACTTCAAGAAGTACTACCGCTCGGTCGACGCACTGCTGATCGACGACATCCAGTTTTTTGCCGGAAAAGAACGGTCACAGGAAGAATTGTTCCATACTTTCAATGCGTTGCTTGAAAGCCAGCAGCAGATCGTGCTGACCTGCGACCGCTATCCGAAAGAAGTCGCCGGGGTCGAGGAGCGCCTGAAGTCACGCTTCAGCTGGGGCCTGACCGTGGCCATCGAACCGCCCGAACTCGAAACGCGGGTCGCGATTCTGAAAACGAAGGCTGAGAACTCACCGATCGATCTCCCGGACGAAGTGGCGTTTTTCATCGCCAAGCGCTTCAAGTCCAATGTTCGCGAGCTCGAAGGTGCGCTGCACCGGGTCGTCGCCAAGTCGAATTTCGCGGCCCAGCGTGACATCACGCTCGACTTCGCCCGTGAAGCGCTCAAAGACCTGCTGGCCCTGCAGGACAAGATGGTCAGCATCGAGAACATCCAGAAGACGGTCGCCGAGTATTACAAGATGCGGGTGTCGGACCTGCTGTCGAAACGCCGCAACCGCTCGGTGGCCCGTCCGCGACAGGTCGCGATGGCACTGTCGAAGGAATTGACCAGCCACAGCCTGCCGGAAATAGGCGAGGCCTTTGGCGGTCGCGATCACACGACCGTGATTCACGCTTGCCGCAAAATAGCCGAACTTCGCCGCGAGGAAGACAGGATCAACGAAGATTACGTTAATCTTGAGCGGATACTGACAAGTTGAGCGCAAAGTGGGGGCAAACCTGTGGATAACTTTGAGCCCAAGGCCGACCCGGCTTTTTTATCCACCGGTTCCAGGGTGCTTTCAAGCCAGGCCCAGGGCCGGTTAGAAATGCAAATTTCACTTTCAATTTACTGAATTCAATAGACTTTTGGAAACTGTCCACAAACCTGGCCGGGGCTAACAACCACTACAGGGGTATATATAAACATGCAAATAAAGCTAACCCGGGAAGCGTTGTTACCCGCATTGCAGGCCGTCGCCAATGTGGTCGAACGTCGGCAAACATTGCCCATCCTGAGCAATGTGCTGCTGACGGCAGAGAACGGCCGACTGCATCTGCTGGGGACGGACATGGAAGTCGAAGTGTCGGTGAATTGCGAAGCCGCCATCGTCAAGGAAGGCGCCACGACGGTGCCTGCCCGCAAACTGCTGGACATCTGCCGCAGCCTGCCTGCTGACGCCAGCGTGCAAATCGAAACGGGCGCGGCCAAGGTCAAGATCCAGTCCGGGCGCAGCCGCTTCCTCCTCGCGACGCTGCCGCCTTCCGAGTTCCCGAGCGTCGGCACCCTGGACACGATGTCCGAGTTCCCCATCGCCATCGACGAACTGCGGGATCTCATCGGCAACACCCAGTTTGCGATGGCGCATCAGGATGTTCGCTACTACCTCAACGGCCTGTTGCTCGAACTGTCGCCGAACGCGGTACGCGCGGTAGCGACCGACGGCCACCGCCTGGCGCTGTGTGATCGCGAACTCGCCACGGGCGTCGAGACGCCGAAGCAGATCATCGTGCCGCGCAAGGGCGTCACCGAACTCGTCCGCATGCTGGGACACCTCGAGGGTGAGGTCAGCGTCGGCGTGGGTCAGAATCACCTGAAGGTCACGTCCCGCGACCAGTCGGTCACCACGAAGCTGATTGACGGCAAGTTCCCGGATTATGAGCGGGTCATCCCCAAAGAAGGCGAAAAGCTGGTGACGGCGGACCGCGAAGCGCTGAAAGCTGCGTTCGGCCGCACGTCGATCCTGTCGAACGAGAAGTTCCGCGGGGTGCGGATTTCACTGACCAAAGGCCTGTTGAAGGCGGCGGCGCACAATCCGGAGCAGGAAGAAGCGGAAGAGGACATCGAGGTCGACTACACGAATGACGACCTCGAAATCGGCTTCAACGTGTCGTACCTGCTCGACGTACTGGGTGTGCTGAAGTCGCAGAACGTGCGCCTCGAACTCAGTGACGCCAACAGCAGCTGTGTGTTGTATGCGCCCGAAGACACACGCGCCCGCTACGTGATCATGCCGATGAGGCTATGAGCCGCAGTTCCCGCTGAATGCCGATCCTCGAGCGCCTGAGCGCGCGAAACTTCCGCATCATCCGGGAGCTCGATCTGGACTTCGCGGCGGGCCTCAACGTCGTCGAAGGACGGAACGGGAGCGGCAAGACCAGCCTGCTCGAGATGATTTACCTGCTGGGGACCGGAAAATCCTTCCGGACCTCGCGGGCAGCCGATTACATCAGTGCCAACGAGCAACGAACGCTGATCACGGGCTCCGTGCGCGAATCTCCGGATTCGCGCCCGAGCATGCTCGGCATCGAGAAGTCCAGCCAGGACACGCTGTGCCGCATCGATGGCCAGACGGTCACGGCCGCATCGGAGCTGGCCCGACACTTTTCAGTGGTGTCCCTCGATGCACAGGCTTTCAGGATCATGGACGACGGGCCGGCAATCCGCCGCTCGCTGATCGACCGGGCGTTGTTCCACGTGGAACCGAACTACCTCGAGATCTACAAACGCTTCCACCGCGCGCTACGCAGCCGCAACGAACTGCTGAAGCAGGGTGCGACACTCGCGGAAGGCGAATACTGGAATGAACAGCTCGCCGAGCAGGCCCTGGCGCTGGACCTGGCGCGCAAACACTGTGTCGCCGGTTTCAATGCGTGGGTCAACGGCGCGCCGTCGGCGGCTCAGTGGGGACAGGTCTCATTCGAGTACCGACAGGGCTGGCGCGCCGATGGCGACCTTCGGCAGTTGTTGGCCGAGGCATGGCCACGTGACGTCGAGTCACGGACCACTCAAAGCGGGCCGCACCGCGCCGAACTGAAGATCCTGCTCGATGGTCGGCCCGCCGCGAACGTCGTGTCGCGCGGACAGGGCAAACTGCTCATTTGCGCCCTCGTCGCAGCGCAGGTTTCTTTCATCGCCCATGGCACGGGCCGTCGGCCGGCGCTGCTGGTCGACGACATTGGCTCCGAACTGGATAGGGATTCCTGCGCCGCTGCCCTATCATTGCTGCTCTCGGATGCTGGACAAGCGTTTGTCACGACCATCGAGGCAGCGCCGTTGCTTGCGGCGTTACCGATCGCCCATGAGGCATGGTTCCACGTGGAACGCGGAACAATAGCGCCGGCCAGGCCGGCCAGCTGAGGTTTTCTATGTCGACTTACGATTCCTCGAATATCAAAGTCCTGAAAGGACTGGATGCCGTCCGCAAGCGGCCGGGCATGTACATCGGCGACACCGATGACGGGTCAGGCCTGCACCACATGGTGTTCGAGGTCGTCGACAATTGCATCGACGAGGCGCTGGCGGGTTACTGCACCGAGGTTTCGGTCAGGATTCATTCGGGGTCGAGCGTCACCGTTGCCGACAACGGACGTGGCATTCCGGTCGACATCCACGCAGAAGAAGGGGTGTCCGCTGCTGAAGTCATCATGACGACGCTGCATGCCGGCGGTAAGTTCGATGACAACTCCTACAAGGTGTCAGGGGGCCTGCACGGGGTCGGTGTGTCGGTGGTCAACGCGCTGTCGGAAAGCCTGACGCTGACGATACATCGCGATGGCCACGTGTGGCAGCAGCAATACCAGGAAGGGAACCCGGTCGAGCCCCTGAAGGCGGTAGGTGCCTCGACACAGACGGGCACCGAAGTCACATTCACGCCCAGCGACAAGATCTTCAAGAACATCGATTTCCACTACGACGTGCTGGCCGCGCGTCTGCGCGAGCTCTCTTTCCTCAACGGTGGGCTCGTCATTCATCTGACGGACGAACGCTCCGACCGGCAGGACACGTTCCAGTACGCCGGTGGCATTGCTGCGTTCATCCAGCATCTGCACCGGCTGCGTCAGCCGCTGCACGAGACCATCGTGCACATCAATGCAGCAAAGGACGGCATCCAGGTCGAAGTCGCGCTGCAGTGGAACGAGACCTATCAGGAAAACATCTTCTGCTTCACGAACAATATTCCGCAGCGCGATGGCGGCACCCACCTTGCGGGGTTCCGCGCCGGGCTGACCCGCACCTTGAACCAGTATTTCGAGAAAGAGGGTATTGCGGCCAAACAGAAGGTCGCGATTGCGGGTGAAGATGCCCGCGAAGGCCTGACGGCGATCATTTCGGTCAAGGTGCCGGATCCGAAGTTTTCCTCGCAGACCAAGGAAAAACTGGTGTCGAGCGAGGTCAAGGCCATCGTCGAATCCGTTTTTTCGGACAAATTCAACGACTTCCTGCTCGAGCGGCCGAACGAAGCGAAGGCGATTGCAGCCAAGATCATCGATGCAGCCCGTGCCCGCGAAGCAGCGCGCAAGGCGCGTGAACTGACGCGCCGCAAGACGGCTCTCGACGTGGCCGGCCTGCCCGGGAAGCTGGCCGACTGCCAGGAGCGTGACCCGGCCAAGTCAGAACTGTTCCTGGTCGAGGGTGACTCGGCCGGTGGTTCGGCGAAGCAGGGCAGGGACCGCCGCTACCAGGCAATCCTGCCGCTGCGCGGCAAGATCCTGAACGTCGAGAAAGCGCGTTTCGACAAACTGCTGTCGAGTGCCGAAGTTGCCACCCTGATCACGGCGCTAGGCTGCGGCATCGGCGCCGACGAGTACGATCCGGACAAGCTGCGCTACCACCGCATCATCATCATGACCGATGCGGACGTCGACGGTGCCCACATCCGCACCCTGCTGCTGACCTTTTTCTATCGCCAGATGCTCGAGCTCATCAAGCGCGGGCACGTCTACATTGCCCAGCCGCCGCTTTACAAGGTCAAGAAGGGCAAACAGGAACGCTATCTCAAGGACGATCAGGCGATGGACGCCTATCTGCTCGAACTGGCCCTGCAGGATGCGTCGGTCGATCTCGGCGATCGCCAGCTCTCCGGCGACACGCTGGCCGCCGCCGGGCAGGACTATCTGGCCCTGCAGCGACTCAGCACGCGCCTGATGCGGCGATACGATGCGGTGATTCTGAAAGTATTGCGTTCCAGCGCTGCCTACGCGCATCCGGACATTGCCGAACAGGACTACCTCGAGCAATGGGTACGCGAGCTCGAAGCCGCCCTGGTGGCGATCGATGGCGCGAGCCGTCAGCGCGCCGTGCTCGATTACACCGACCCGCAACACTGGACTGTGCGCCTGATGATGCTGAAGAACGGCATCGAATCAGAGTCGCGCTTCGATCGCGATTTCTTCTATTCGAGTGAATATCGTCAATTGGTCCAGCTTGCCGGCAATCTCGACATGCCGCGCGAACGGTGCCGCGTGAAGCGCGACGACACCGAGCACGATACGTTGAACCTGCGGCTGGCCCTCGACTGGCTGCTCGAAGACGCCAAGCGCGGCGTGTCGACCCAACGCTACAAAGGCCTCGGCGAAATGAACCCGGAGCAGCTGTGGGAGACGACGATGGACATGGAAACCCGCAACCTGATGCAGGTGAAAATCGAGGACGCCGTCTCAGCCGACGAGATCTTTTCGACGCTGATGGGCGATCAGGTCGAACCGCGGCGTGAATTCATCGAACGGCACGCCCTGAGCGTCACCAACCTCGACACCTGACGCGCATCAGTCGACGGCCGCCGCTGCCCAGCCGACCACGCGGGCGGCACCGGCGGCATACAGCGCCCGCGATGCCTCGCGCAGCGTGGCGCCGGTCGTGGTCACGTCGTCGATCAGCAGCACGCGCCGGCCACGCACCCGCGGATCGGCGCGAAAGGCCAGCGCAACATTGCGCTGGCGTTCCACCCGGTTCAGTCCGCGCTGCGCACGCGCCCCGGCGCGCGTCAGCAGTGAGCCCGACAGCGGCAGATCGAGGACGGCGGCGACAGGACGTGCCATTTCGAGTGCCTGGTTGTAACCGCGCCGGACCGCGCGCAGCCCCGGCAGCGGCACCGCGCACACCACGTCGAAATCGCTGGCCGCGACCGGTGGCCGGCTCGCCATCAGCCGCCCGATCTGCCGTGCGAGCCCACAGTCGCCGGCCAGTTTCGCGCGGCCTATGAACTCCGGCAGCGGAAACGCATAGCGGAAGCTCGCGTAGTCGACCGCGCCGGGCCGTAGCCGTAGCCGCAGCAGCGCCGGCATGCGCCATGGCAGATCGTCGATGCAGGGTGCGCACAGCGTGTCGGCGGCCGTGGGCGCGGCGCAAAGGGCACAGCGGGACGGCAACAGACGCCATAACTGGTTAAATATTAACCAGTTGTTTCGTTTACAGGCAGCGATTAAGCTTGACCACACGGCGCGTCCTGTCGCCATTCGCGTTTTGCTTCCACAGGTCTCGAGCGTCACTCACGAGGTTTCAATGCAGCACGTCCAGCGCATGTCCACCGCAGCTTCCCTGCCGACCGAACGCCATGACTGGACGGTGCCCGAAGTCGAAGCCTTACTGAACCAGCCGCTGAACGATCTGCTGTTTCGCGCGCACCAGGTGCATCGCGAGCATTTCGATCCGAACGCGGTGCAGCTGAGTACGCTGCTGAATATCAAATCCGGCGGATGTCCGGAAGATTGCGCGTACTGCCCGCAAAGCGCGCGCTACGACACGGGCGTGAACAGCGAAGCGCTGCTCGATGTCGACACCGTGCTCGGCGCCGCCCGCAACGCGAAGGCTGCCGGCGCCTCGCGTTTCTGCATGGGCGCGGCCTGGCGCGCCCCGAAAGACCGCGACATCGTCAAGGTCGCGGAGCTGATCGAGGCGGTCAAAGGCCTCGGCCTCGAAACCTGCGTGACGCTGGGCATGCTGAAGCCGCAACAGGCCACGCAGCTGAAGAACGCAGGCCTCGATTACTACAACCACAATCTCGACACGTCGCCCGAGTTCTACGGCGAAGTGATCACCACGCGCACCTATCAGGATCGCCTCGACACGCTCGGCGCCGTGCGCGACGCCGGCATCAGCGTCTGCTGCGGCGGCATCGTCGGCATGGGCGAGGGCGTACCCGACCGCGCCGGCCTGTTGTGCACGCTGGCGAATCTGCCCGAGCATCCCGAGTCCGTGCCAATCAATCAGCTGGTACGTGTCGAAGGCACGCCGCTTGCCGATCAGTCGCCTGTCGACTGCTTCGATGTCGTGCGCGTGATCGCCGCTGCGCGCATCATGATGCCGAAGGCGTACGTGCGGCTGTCGGCAGGTCGCAAGGAACTCGGCGAAGCCGGCCAGGCACTCGCGTATTTCGCCGGCGCCAATTCGATCTTCTATGGCGAACAACTGCTGACGACACCGAACCCGCTCGTCGATGAAGATCGGCAGCTGTTCGACAAACTCGGCATCACGGCCGGCGCGAGCCACCCGCACTGATGACGGCGGCCGACGGCGCCGCCGCGCCGCTCGGGCCGGCTTCTCACCGCACGCGCACGCTCGACGTGCGCGAACGCAGCGCCGGAGCGGTGATCGCGATCGGCGGCCGCGAACTCGTCAACTTCTGCAGCAACGATTATCTCGGTCTCGCCAATTCAGACACCTTGCGCACAGCGGCAGTGGCGGCCATTGACCGCCATGGCGTCGGCGCCGGCGCGGCGGCGCTGCTGTCAGGGTGGACCACGGCGCACCACACGCTCGCGATCGACATCGCCGATTATCTCGGTCGCGATCGTGCGTTGCTGTTCTCGTCGGGTTATCTCGCGAATCTTGGCACGCTCAGCGCGCTCGCCGGGCGTCACGACGAAATCTTCCACGACCGGCTCAATCATGCGTCGCTGATCGACGGGGTGCGCCTGGCCGGCGCGCGCTCCACTCGCTATCGCCACGCCGACGTCGACGATCTCGAACGTCGCCTCGCCGCGTCGGCCGCGACCGGCCGCTACGTCGTCACCGACGGTGTGTTCAGCATGGACGGTGACGCAGCGCCGCTGCGAGAAATCGCGGATGTCGCCCGCGCGCACGATGCGCTGCTGATTTGCGACGATGCCCACGGCTTCGGGGTTCTCGCCGGTGGCCGTGGACTCGTCTCCGCACTCGGCCTCACGCAGCGCGAGGTGCCGCTGCTCGTCGTGACCTTCGGCAAGGCGCTCGGCAGCGTGGGCGCCGCGGTCGTCGGTCGCGCCGACCTTATCGAGCGGCTGCTGCAACAGGCGCGAACGTTCATCTACGACACGGCGATGCCGCCAGCGCTGGCGGCCGCGAGCAGTGCTGCGCTCGGCCTGTTGCAGCGTGACGATCGACTTGTGCGCAGGCTCGACGCGAACATCGCGCGTTTCCATGCTGCACTCGCCGCCGCCGGCCTTGCCGTGCCGGCCTCCACCACACCGATTCAGCCCATCGTGCTGGGCGACGATGCGCGCGCGCTTGCCGCCGCCGCCGCCTTGAACGACGCGGGCTATTACGTGCGCGCGATACGCCCGCCGACCGTGCCGGAAGGCACCTCGCGCCTGCGCATCTGCCTGTCGGCCGCGCACGGCGACGACCAGATCGACGGCCTCGTCACGACGCTGCGGCGCGTCCTTGCCGAACTGCCATGAACTCGCCACCGGATCTGGACATGCGTGCAGTCAGGCGCGCTTTCGATGACGCCGCTGCCACCTATGACCTGCACGCAGCGCTGCAGCGTGAAGTCGCCGATCGCCTGCTCGCGCGTCTCGACTACACGACCGTCAAGCCGTCGCTGATACTCGATCTCGGTGCCGGCACCGGCTATTGCACGCGTCAGCTCGAACAACGCTATCCGCGCGCGCACCTCGTGCTGGCCGACCTCGCGCCGGCGATGCTGTCGGCCGCGCGCGGTTCGGCGCGGCGTTTCTTCTCCAGGCGGCACTATGTCTGCGCCGATGCGCGGGCGTTGCCGCTCGCCCCGGCGAGCGTTGACCTGATCGTCTCGTCGCTGACCCTACAGTGGTGCGAGGATCTCGGCGCCGTGTTCGCGGGCTGCGCGCGCATCCTGAAACCCGGTGGTCTGTTGCTGTTCTCCACGCTCGGGCCCGACACCCTGCACGAACTGCGCGCCGCCTGGGCGGCGGTCGACGACGCGCCGCACGTGAACCGCTTTCACGACATGCATCTGGTCGGCGACGCGCTGATCCACAGCGGCTTCAGCAGTCCGGTGATGGAACGCGAGGATCTCACCGTCACCTATGCCGACGTGCTCGGCCTGATGCGCGATCTGAAGGGGATCGGGGCGCACAACGCCCATCAGCAGCGCGCGCGCGCGCTGTACGGTCGCCGCCAGCTCACGCGACTCGCCGATGCCTACGAGCGCTTTCGTCGCGACGGCCTGCTGCCGGCCACCTACGAGACGGTCTACGGCCATGCCTGGGCGCCGCAACGGGACACGCGGCCGCAAGACGGATCGACCGTTGCGACGTATCCCTTGAGTCAACTGAAGAGACGCTGACATGCACTGCTTCATCACCGGCACCGATACGGGCATCGGCAAGACCGTCGTCACCGCCGCCCTGCTGCGGGGTCTCGCCGCGCGGGGTCTGCGCGCGGCCGGCATGAAGCCGCTGGCCGCCGGCGCAACCCGCGACGGCGCCGAACTCGTCAACGAGGACGCGGAACTGCTGCGCGCCTGCTCGTCGGTCGCGTTGTCGCGCCCGCTCGTCTGTCCGGCGCTGTATCTCGCCCCGACGGCGCCGCACATCGCCGCCCGGGCCGAAGGCAGGACCATCGAGCTCGACCCCATTGTCGACGCCTATGCCGAAATCCGGCGCCGCGCGGACGTCGTACTGGTCGAGGGAATCGGCGGCTGGGCATTGCCGCTCGGGCCCGCGACGATGCTGAGCGACATGGTCGCGCGTCTCGACCTGCCGGTGCTGCTCGTTGTCGGCGTGCGCCTCGGCGCGCTGAATCACGCGCTGCTGTCGGCCCGCGCGATAGCGGCGGACGGCGCACGCATGGTCGGCTGGGTCGCCAACATCGTCGACCCGGATTACGCGTATGCGCAGGACACCGTACAGGCGCTGATCGAGCGCCTGCCGGCGCCGTGCGTCGGCCGCCTCGACTGGCAGCCCGGTGCCGCCCCGGATACCATCAGCCACTCCCTCAGCCAGGCCGTCGATCTGATGGCCGGTACCGGATGACCCAGGACGGCCATGGTCGAAGAACTGGACAGCCAGGACAGCACCGACACCGTCTGGGTGGTCAGGCCCACGCGCTCGCTGACCTGGCCCGAAGCCAAACGCTGGCTCTGCGTGATTTCCTTCATCCCGCTGGCGAGCGGTCTCCTGTTCCTCTGGTACGGCATCCCGCTGGTGCTGCCGTTCGCCGGACTCGAGATCGCGCTGCTGTGGGCCGCGTTCTACTACGTGGCGTGGACCGGGCAGATGCGCGAAGTCATCCGGCTCACGCCGCAGCGCCTGATCATCGAAAAGGGGCGCCATGTCCCCAATCAGCGCGTCGAATACGAGCGCGCGTGGGTCAAGGTGGACCTCGACGAAAACCGCGGCTGGCACCCGAGCAGTCTGCGCATCCGATCCCATGGACGCACCGCATCGGTGGGCGATTTCCTGACCGACGGCGAGCGTCGGGCACTCGCCCTCGCCCTGATTAACGCATTGGGCAAAAGTCGTTAGAATGCGAAGTTAAAGATGGACCAACGGGTCCGACAGGCCAGCAGCCCGCACGCCCGGCCTGCGCCTTCATCTCGAAATCTGGCTTTAGTCTTTTGAGCTTTGGGAGCTTTTTCATGACGACCTCAATATCCAAGCTCGCCCGCCGTGGGTCGGCTGCCGCGCTGCTGCTGTCGCCCCTGATGGCGCAGGCCGCATGGAACGAGTTGAACCTGACCAAGGGCGTGACGCCCTACAGCGAAACGGTCTACGACCTGCACATGATGATTCTGTGGATCTGCGTGATCACCGGCGTCCTGGTGTTCGGCGCGATCTTCTACTCGATCCTCAAGTTCCGGAAATCGGCCGGCGCCGTGCCGGCGCAATGGCACGAAAGCACGCTCGTCGAATTCCTGTGGACGGCCGTGCCGGCCATCATCCTGGTGGTGATGGCGGTGCCGGCGACGAAGGCGTTGATCATGATGGAGGACGTCTCGAACTCCGCGATGACCATCAAGGTCACCGGCTACCAGTGGCGCTGGCGCTATGACTACGTCAATGAAGGCGTCGGTTACTACAGCACGCTCGCCAAGCCCAGCGACACCGCGCGCCAGCTCGATTCCGGCATCGATCCGGCGAGCGTCGAGAACTACCTGCTCGAAGTCGATAACGAACTGGTAGTGCCGGTCGGCCAGAAAATCCGTTTCCTGACCACCGCCGCCGACGTCATCCACGCCTGGTGGGTGCCGGCGCTGGGTTGGAAACGCGATGCGATCCCGGGATACATCAACGAATCGTGGGCGTTGATCAAGGAGCCCGGCGTCTACCGCGGCCAATGCGCGGAACTGTGTGGCAAGGACCATGGCTTCATGCCGGTCGTCGTCCGCGCGCTGCCGGAAGCCGAATACAAAGCGTGGCTCGAGAAGATGAAGGCCGAACAGGCGCCGGCCACGGCGGCATCTGCCGTCCCGGCGCTCAGCGTCGCGGCCAGCCGCTAAGCCATTCGTCACGTAACGTCTGAACAGTATCGAAAGTAGAGGATTAGCCCATGAGCACGGCAGCAGCCCATCACGATGAGCACCACGCTCACCACCCGTCGGGGATCACTCGCTGGCTGACGACGACGAACCACAAGGACATCGGCACGATGTACCTGGTGTTCTCGTTGATCATGTTCTTCATTGGCGGCGCGATGGCGATGATCATTCGCCTCGAGCTGTTCCAGCCCGGTCTGCAGTGGGTCAACCCGCAGTTCTTCAATTCGATGACCACGATGCATGCGCTGGTCATGATCTTCGGCGCCGTGATGCCGGCGTGGACGGGTTTCGCGAACTGGCTGGTACCGCTGATGATCGGCGCGCCCGACATGGCGCTGCCGCGCCTGAACAACTGGAGCTTCTGGATTCTCCCGTTCGCGTTCACGCTGCTGCTGTCCACGCTGTTCATGCCCGGCGGTGCGCCGGCCGGCGGCTGGACGATGTACCCGCCGCTCGTCCTGCAGACCGGTAACGCGTTCCCGTTCCTGATCTTCGCCGTCCACTTCATGGGTGCCTCGTCGATTGCCGGTGCGATCAACATCATCGCGACGGTGTTCAACATGCGCGCCCCCGGCATGACCTTGATGAAGCTGCCGCTGTTCGTGTGGACCTGGATCATCACCGCGTTCCTGCTGATCGCCTCGATCCCGGTGCTCGCTGGCGCGGTGACGATGCTGCTGACCGACAAGTTCTTCGGCACCTCGTTCTTCAGCGCGGCCGGCGGCGGCGACCCGGTGATGTTCCAACACATCTTCTGGTTCTTCGGTCACCCCGAAGTCTACATCCTGATCCTGCCGGCCTTTGGCATCGCGTCCGCCATCATCCCGACCTTCGCGCGCAAGCCGCTGTTCGGCTACAGCTCGATGGTCTACGCGTCGGCCTCGATCGCCTTCCTGTCGTTCATCGTGTGGGCCCATCACATGTTCACCGTCGGCATGCCGCTGGCCGGTGAACTGTTCTTCATGTACGCGACGGTGCTGATTGCGGTGCCGACGGGCGTGAAGGTGTTCAACTGGGTGGCGACGATGTGGCAGAGCTCGATGACCTTCGAGACGCCGATGCTGTTCGCAATCGCCTTCGTCGTGCTGTTCACGATCGGCGGTTTCTCGGGCCTGATGCTCGGCATCACGCCGGTCGACTTCCAGTATCACGACACCTACTTCGTCGTGGCCCACTTCCACTACGTGCTGGTGACCGGTGCCGTCTACGCGCTGATCGCGGGCACCTACTTCTGGCTGCCGAAGTGGACCGGCCACATGTACAGCGAAACGCTCGGCAAGTGGCACTTCTGGCTGTCGACGATCTCCGTGAACGTGCTGTTCTTCCCGCAGCACTTCCTCGGCCTCGCCGGCATGCCGCGCCGCATCCCTGACTACGCGGTGCAGTTCGCCGACTGGAACATGGTGTCGAGCATCGGCGGCTTCGTGTTCGGCCTGTCGCAGATCCTCTTCGTGGTCGGCATCGTGAAGTGCGCGCGTGGTGGCAAGCAGGCCACGTCCCAGGTCTGGGAAGGTGCCCATGGCCTGGAGTGGACGCTGTCCTCGCCGCCGCCGTACCACAGCTTCTCGACGCCGCCGGCCGCGGCGACGATCGAAGGCGGGATGCGCTGAGTCCTGATGAACGACGAACTGCAGACCCGGCAGCGACGCGCGGCGGCCCGCACGGCTTTCGTGCTCGCCGCGTTCGCGCTGGGATGCTATGTCACCTTCCTGGTCACGCGACTCTGAGATGACGGACACGATTCGCAGCAGCGCCAACCGGCGCCTGGCCTACAAGCTGCTCGGGCTCACCGGCCTGATGTTCGGCTTCGGCTATGCGCTGGTGCCGCTGTACAACGTGTTCTGCGAAGTGACGGGCATCAACGGCAAGACCGGGGAACTGTCGGCGGCGCAAGCCGACGCGATGCAGCCGGACCTGTCGCGCGAAGTCACCGTCGAGTTCGTGACCAGCGTCAGCGCCGGACTCGCCTGGCAGTTCAGTGCACCGGCGCAGAAGATCGTCGTCCATCCGGGCGTGGTGACGGCAGTCGAGTTCGAAGTCGTCAACAACGCCGGCCGCGACATGGTGGGCCAGGCGATACCGAGCGTCGCACCATCCACGGCGGCCCGGTATTTCAGCAAGACCGAATGCTTCTGCTTCAACCGGCAACCGCTGGTGGCCGGCAAGGTGAGCAAGCTGCCCGTCCGCTTCATCGTCGATCCGAAACTGCCGGCAGACGTACAGACGGTCACGCTCGGCTACACCTTCTTCGAAGCGCTGCCCGACGCACCGGACACCAATCAGAAACGGGGGAGTCTGCCGAGCACCTGAGGCGTGGCAGACAACGAGTCAACAACCGAGCTAGAGAGTATCGAAATGGCACAGGCACACGCCGACACCGCACACGCGCATTATTACGTTCCAGATTCGAGTCGCTGGCCGTTCCTCGGTTCGCTGTCACTCTTCATCTGCTTCATCGGCGGCGCCGCGACGCTCAACGACAGCCCGCTGGGTTCCAGCATTCTCGGCGCGGGCTTCCTGTTGCTGTTCGTCACGCTGTTCGCGTGGTTCGGCGACGTCATCCGCGAGAGTGAAGGTGGCCGCTACGGCCAGTGGGAAGACGTCAGCTTCCGCATGGGCATGATGTGGTTCATCTTCTCGGAAGTGATGTTCTTCGCCGCGTTCTTCGGCGCGCTGTTCTATGCGCGCGTCCTGTCAGTGCCGTGGCTCAGCGGCGCCGGTGCGGAAGCCGCGACGCACGAGTTCCTGTGGCCGAGCTTCCTCGCCGACTGGCCGCTGCTGAAACTGCCGACCGACTACGGCTTCACGCAGGCCAAGGACGTGATCCCGGCCTGGGGCGTCCCCGCCGTCAACACCGCCATCCTGCTGACGTCCGGCGTCACCGTGACGTGGGCGCACTGGGGCCTGAAGGTCAACAAGCGCGGTCACCTGATCGCCGGCCTCGCGCTGACGGTGCTGCTGGGCTGCATCTTCGTGTACCTGCAGGCCGAAGAATACGGCCATGCCTACCATGAACTCGGCCTCACGCTGAATTCGGGCATCTACGGTGCGACCTTCTTCCTGCTGACAGGCTTCCACGGCTTCCACGTGACCATGGGCACGCTGATGCTGTTCGTGATCCTGCTCCGCTGCATCAAGGGTCACTTCAAACCGGAACACCATTTCGCGTTCGAAGGCGTGGCCTGGTACTGGCACTTCGTCGACGTGGTCTGGATCGGCCTGTTCATCTTCGTCTACATGATCTGAAGATTGTCCGACTGACCGGCGTGAAGGGCGCTCCTGGTGAGCGCCCTTTTCGTTTCGAGGTTCACGCGGCCCCGCGGAGCCGCAAGTCCACGGCCTGCGCTGACGCGTAGCAATCAGTGCGGCTTGATGATGCCGAGCGCCGACAGGACCATCAGGATCACGAACAGCGCCACCGACAGGCCCACGCGAACAGTCAGGGCCTTCACCGTCGACGTGCCCTGCCCCTTGCTGCGGAACAAGCTGAAGAAAGCACTGCCCAAGGAAGCCACGATCATGATCAGCATCGCAATGACGAAGAAACGAATCAGGGGCTGGTCTTCCATGCGGATATCCTGCGCGCGGCGGCGCGTGCTGAGCGCGCACTGTAGCGCCCGTCGCGCCGGCGTTAAAGGGTCCTGATCCCGTGTCATTCGCCTCATCCGTGCTGGTGCGCGCAGCGATGGCCTTGTCGGTGATCGCACTGCTCGCCTCGCTGGGCGCCTGGCAACTCGATCGGGCGCAACAGAAGCGCGACCTGCACGAAGCCTTCACGCGCCAGCTCGATGCGCCGCCGTTGGAACTCGCGCTGCAGTCGGCGGCCGAGATCGAGGCGCAGGCCTGGCGTGCGGCGAGCGGCCGCGGACACTATGGGCCGCCGGTGATGCTGCTCGACAATCGCGTGCGCGACGGCCGGGTCGGGTACGAGATCCTGAGCGCTTTCACGCTCGAGGACGGTCGCCGCATTCTCGTCGATAGAGGCTGGTTGCCGGCGCCGCCGACACGCGACGAACTCCCGCGTATCGCGCTGCCGGCCGACGCGGTTTCCCTGCGTGGCCGTCTGGCCCCGGCGCCGTCGACCGGCATCGTGCTCAGCGAAGCGGCCGCGCAGCCGGAGGCCATCGGCGGCGACACCTGGCGTGTGCAGCACGTGGATTTCACGACGCTGAACGAGCGTTTTCCGCCGGGCTTTCTGCCGATGCTCGTTTACCTGGATGCCGGCGAGCCGGCCGGTTACGATCGCGAGTGGGCTCTGCCCGCACCGGACGATGGCAAGCACACGGCCTACGCCGTCCAGTGGTTTGCCATGGCGGCGGCCGTCGCCGTCATTTTCCTGATTTATCTGCGCCGTCGAGCGGCAGCGCCGACCACTGCGAATCCGTCACCATGAACACCCCGACGTCCCTCCCTTCCCCTGCACGCAATCGCCTGATGCTGATTCTGATCGCCGGTGCGTTCGTGCTGCCGATCGTCATTGCGTGGTTGCTCGCGTCCGGCAAACTCGACTGGCAGCCGGACATCCTCAGCAATCACGGCACCCTGATCTCGCCGCCCATCGACCTGGCCGACATGCCGGGGTCCGACGCCGCCCAACCGCTGCGCGCGCTGCCGCCGGCCGACTGGGCGCTGCTCTTCGTCAGCGATCAACCGTGCGATGCGCCATGCCAGGCGGTGCTGCGCGAGCTCGCCGCCGTGCGTATGGTGATTGGCAAGAACGGCACGCGCGTGAACGTGTTCGGCGTATTCACCGCCGCACAGGCGACCGCCGACGTCCGTCAGATCGTCGATCCGGCCCTGGTCAGGGCGATCGGCGACCGGCTGACGGCTGGCGGCAACCGGCTCGGCCTCCCCTTCATCGGCTTTCTCGACTGGCGCGGCCAGCTGATGATGCATTTCGCGCCTGACGCCGCCCCCGATGACATCAAGAGTGACCTGAAGCGCCTGCTGAGCGCTTCGGCGATCAAGTGACAACCGATGAGACCGCTGTATCGTTTCCTGTCCTGGCTGCTGCCGATTCTCGCTTTCACCGTCATCGTCAAAGGGGCGTATGTGCGCCTCAGCGACGCCGGCCTCGGCTGTCCCGACTGGCCGGGCTGCTACGGCCAGTTGCTCGTGCCCGCGACCGAGGCCGAGGCACAGCCCCATCATCTCGAAGCCCGGCCGCTCGAAAGCGGCAAGGCCTGGCGCGAAATGATTCACCGCTACCTGGCGTCCGGTCTCGGCCTCTTCATTGTCACGCTTGCGATTCTCGCGTGGCGCAACCGGGCCGACCCGCATCAGCCGGTGCTGGTGCCGCTGCTGCTCGTGCCGATGGTCGTCTTCCAGGGGCTGCTCGGGATGTGGACCGTGACGCTGCTGCTGAAACCGCTGGTGGTGACCGCCCATCTGCTCGGCGGGTTCACCATCCTCGCGCTGCTGACGTGGAATCTGCTGAGCGTCAGGGCCGGCCCCGCGCGCCGGCTCGCGCCCGGCGGCGCGATCGTCGGCGCCTGTGGCTTCGCCCTGCTGGCGCTGGTCGGGCAGGTGTTCCTCGGCGGCTGGACCAGCGCGAACTACGCCGCGCTCGCCTGCACCGATTTCCCGACCTGCCACGGCTCGTTCTGGCCCGACATGGCGTTCGACGACGCAT